>Ga0067045_1029463_pt1 | contig 20661 bp, 21 predicted proteins | sample TerdegcTABiofilm_FD_59184 | JGI IMG/M metagenome (GOLD analysis project Ga0067045, IMG submission 59184) | Combined Assembly of (Gp0054472, Gp0054536) Wastewater bioreactor microbial communities from Singapore -Terephthalate degrading...
TGAACCGCCCCGGGTTTTGAGGAGGCTCTTTTCCCTGAGAGGATAGAGCCATGAGCAAGAAGTCGAACCAGTTTTCACCCGAAGTGCGCGAACGAGCTGTTCGCATGGTGCTGGAGCATCGGGGCGAGTACCCCTCGCTGTGGGCGGCCATCGATTCGATCGCGCCCAAGATCGGTTGTGTGCCGCAGACCCTGCACACATGGGTCAAGCGCCACGAGGTCGACAGTGGCGTTCGCCAGGGCATCACCACTTCTGAACTGCAGCGCCTCAAGGAGCTCGAGCGCGAGAACAAGGAGCTGCGCAAGGCCAACGAGATCTTGAAGTTGGCCAGTGCGTTTTTCGCCCAGGCGGAGCTCGACCGCCGTCTGAAGTCCTAAAGGGCTTCATCGACCAGCATCGACAGGCCTACGGGGTCGAGTCGATCTGCAAGGTGTTGCAGGTCGCCCCGTCAGGCTATTGGCGCCACGCCTGCGAACAGCGCAACCCCGAGCGACGCTGCGCCAGAGCTCAACGTGACGATGTCCTGATGCCGCACATCCAGCGCGTGTGGCACGCCAACATGCAGGTCTATGGCGCCGACAAGGTCTGGAAACAGCTCAACCGCGAAGGCATCGCCATTGCCCGCTGCACGGTCGAGCGGCTGATGCGGCGCCTGGGCTTGCAGGGCGTGCGCCGTGGCAAGGTGGTGCGCACCACGGTCAGCGACGCTCGGGCGCCATGCCCGCTGGACCGGGTCAACCGTGTGTTCAGGGCCGACAGGCCCAATCAGCTCTGGGTCTCGGACTTCACCTACGTCTCGACCTGGCAAGGCTGGCTGTATGTGGCCTTCGTGATCGACGTGTACGCACGGCGCATCGTGGGTTGGCGGGTGAGCAGTTCGATGCGCACGGACTTCGTGCTCGATGCGCTGGAGCAGGCGCTGTACGCACGCCAGCCTGAGCGCGACGGCAGCCTGGTCTGTCACTCCGACAGGGGGTCGCAATACGTCAGCATCCGCTACACAGAGCGACTGGCCGAGGCCGGTATCGAGCCCTCAGTGGGCAGCAAGGGTGACAGCTACGACAACGCGCTGGCCGAGACGATCAACGGGCTGTACAAGGCCGAATTGATCCACCGGCGAGCACCGTGGAAGACCAAGGAATCGGTGGAGCTGGCCACCCTCGAATGGGTGTCATGGTTCAACCACCACCGGCTGCTCGAACCCATCGGCTACATCCCGCCCGCCGAGGCTGAGGCAAACTACTACCGGCAACTCGCCAGTCAGGTCTCCATGGTGGTGGCCTGACTTAAACCAACCGGCCTCCACGATTCCCGGGGCGGTTCATCAACCGTGATGACTGCGCATTCAGTCCCGTTGTAGTGCGCTCAGCTTGGCCCAAGGACGCCAAGAACGCGAACTTCCGCGAGGCTGCTGCGTACTCAAACCAGACGTGTTTGATGTAGTCCTCTGGTGGGCCACATCACTGTCGGAGCAACAGGCATTTGAGAAAAATGAAAACATTCAGGGAAATCCATGGAACTGAGGCACCTTCGGTGCTTCTTGGCGGTCGCTCAGGAACTGCATTTCGCCAGAGCCGCCGAGAAGCTTCACATTGAGCAATCGCCACTTTCGAGAGCGATCAAGGAACTGGAAGGAGAGCTGGGGGTCCGCCTCTTCGACCGCAACACGCGCAGCACGCGTCTGACCCGTGCGGGTCAGGTCTTCATGGATCACGTGCCGCGCGTGTTCGTAGCGCTGACCCAGGCGCGCGACAGTGTTCGGGCCGTGTCGGCCGGGTATCAAGGGCAGCTACGCATCGCCTTGTCCGAAGGCATCTCGCAGGCCCGCTTCACAGCATTGCTATCGTGTTGCCGTGAGGAAGAACCAGATACGGAGATCCGGCTTTACGAGGTTCCGCTGTCACAGCAGATCAGAGGCCTCGAAGCCGACTTGTACGACGCCGGGTTCTCCCACTCATCGGAAGTTGGTGAAACACTCCTTGCCATACCAGTGTGGAACGATCCGATGGTCGTGGCCGTGCCATCGCGCCACCCGCTGTTGGCTCACAAGACGCTGCCTCTGGATGAAGTGCTGCGCTATCCGCTGGTGCTTTGCGACCCCGAGGTGTGCGAGGGCTGCAGCCGCCAGATGGCACGCGTGCTGCGCGCAACGGATCGCGAACCCATCGTAGCCGAGAAGGTCACCAGCCAAGAGCTGATGGTGACCCTGGTAGCAGCAGGCTACGGTCTGGGCTTCTCGACCGAGGCTCATGTTTCGACCTGCAGCCATCCGGAGATCGTCACAAGGCCGCTGGCTGGCCGCACACCGATGTTGACCACCTACCTGATCCACCGCATCGGCACCCCGTCTGAGACCTTGCGACGTTTCGTGGAAAGAGCCCGTGTCGCTGCGCCCGGTCGGGCGACTGACGACGCGTTGGACAGATTGCCAGGGAGTAGCACATGAGAAAGCTTCAAAACTTGACCGCAACCTTGGTGGTCGCCGCCGCAGCTTTGCTGCTGTCGGCCTGCGGCAAGCCGCAGCCCACCGATTCGCTGGAATCGTTGATGGCCGATCCAGAACGGTTGAAGCTGCTGCGAGAGCAGTGCAAGACCGAGCGCACCAAGCTGGGCGACGAACTTTGCGACCGCGTGGCCGAGGCCACGAAACGGCGATTTTTCGGGGACGGCAAGGTGCCGTACAACCCACCTAAGGAATCGCCCAAGTTCTGAACTTGCGCTCGTCGCCACACTCGGTGACGCGTATTTCGTGCATAGGCGCTGTACTACTTGCAGCGCGGCAAGGGGCCCTGACACGCGGCGGCACGCTGCCACTTGCATTCTTGCAGGCCGAGCTGCGAGCCTGTCGATTTCGGACTTTGACCCACCGATAGCCAGCCTTGATCCTCATGCGTGCGACACAGCTTCGTGCCGCGCGAACGGCCCCGTATGGCGGGCCACTGGATCGGAGGTCAAGGTGCAGGCTCAAGGCGCAAGCCACCAGGGGGTTCTCTACGGTCAAATCGCGGCGGTGCTGGGCGTCGTCGTGATCGGCGTGTGGGGTGCGACCCAGTGGACCGCTGCGGCGCTGGGCCATCAGGCACGCCTGGGCACTCCGTGGTTCGAGGTCTTCGGCTCGCCGGTCTACCACCCCTGGCGTCTGTTCGAATGGTGGTTCTTCTTCGACGCCTACGCACCCGATGTCTTCGACGTGGGCGGCGCGATAGCAGGCGGCAGCGGCCTGGCCTCAGTGGGCGTAGCGGTGGGCATGTCGGTCTGGCGCTCGCGGCAGTCGCGACTGGTCACCACCTACGGAACTGCCCGCTGGGCAACAGTCGATGACGTTCGGCGTGCCGGGCTGAACCGCCCGTCCGGCGTGTTGCTTGGACAACATGGCTGGCAGTACCTGCGCCATGACGGGCCGGAGCACGTACTCGCGTTTGCGCCCACACGTTCGGGCAAGGGTGTCGGCCTGGTGGTGCCCACGCTGCTGTCCTGGCCCGGCTCGGCCGTGATCCACGACATCAAGGGCGAGAACTGGCAGTTGACGGCCGGCTGGCGCTCACGTTTCTCGCACTGCCTGCTGTTCAACCCGACGGACGCCCGGTCGGCCGCCTACAACCCGCTGCTGGAAGTGCGGCGTGGTGTGCACGAGGTGCGCGACGTGCAGAACATCGCCGACATCCTGGTGGACCCGGAAGGCGCACTGGAGCGCCGCAATCATTGGGAGAAGACTTCGCACGCGCTGCTGGTCGGCGCCATCCTGCACGTACTCTATGCGGGCGAGGACAAGACGCTGCGTGGTGTGGCCAATTTCCTGTCCGATCCGGCCTGCCCTTTCGAGGTGACGCTGCACCGGATGATGAGCACGCCGCATCTGGCGGGCGAGCAAGTAGGGCGCCCGCACCCCGTCGTCGCCTCGGCCGCCCGCGAGGTGCTCAACAAGAGCGAGAACGAGCGCTCGGGCGTGTTGTCTACGGCCATGAGCTTCCTGGGCCTGTACCGCGACCCAACGGTGGCGGAAGTCACCTCGCGCTGCGACTGGCGCATCGCCGACCTAATCTCGACCGCTCACCCGGTGTCACTGTACCTGGTGGTTCCACCCTCGGACATCAGCCGCACCAAGCCGTTGATCCGGTTGATCCTGAATCAGGTGGGACGGCGGCTGACCGAGTCTCTGGACGGATCGGACGGCATCGTGCGACGACACAAGCTGTTGCTGATGCTCGACGAGTTCCCGGCGCTGGGCCGGCTGGACTTCTTCGAGACCGCGCTGGCCTTCATGGCGGGGTACGGCATCCGCAGCTTTTTGATTGCGCAGAGCCTGAACCAGATTGACAAGGCCTACGGCCAGAACCACTCGATCCTGGACAACTGCCACGTGCGGGTGACCTTCGCCACCAACGACGAACGCACCGCCAAGCGCATTTCCGAGACGCTGGGCACGGCCACCGAACTGCGCGCCCAGCGCAACTACGCCGGCCACCGGCTGGCACCCTGGCTGGGTCACCTGATGGTCTCGCGCCAGGAGACGGCGCGCCCGCTGCTTACCCCCGGTGAAGTGATGCAGTTGCCGCCCGACGAAGCGGTGGTGATGGTTTCTAGCATGCCGCCGGTCAAGGCACGCAAGCTGCGCTACTACGCCGACGCCAACTTCCGCCGCCGCGTATTGCCTCCACCCGTGTTGACGGCGGGGTCCTACCCCGATACGCCACCGCTGCGGGCGGACGACTGGCGCGGACTGGCGGTACCGATGGCGACGACTGCACCAAGACCCGCGTTCATGGCCGGCATGGCCGCCGATGCAGGCGGTCCCCGCCTGCAGCCGGAGCTGATTGAAGTGGCCACGCCGCAACCCGAACTCGGCGCGTTGACCAATGACCTGGCGCTGCTCGATGACGACGACTCGCCCCTGCCCCTCCCCCACCAGTTCGACCCGGCCCTGCAGCGCACCGCACGTCTGGCCGCCCTCGACCCAGACGACGGGATCACGCTATGAGCCAATACCGCCTGAACCTGTTCATTCCACCCGAACATGCGCGCCGCCTAGAAGAAGTGGCGGCCAAGAAAGGCGTGTCCAAGTCATCCATCGTCGCGGCGGCGCTGGCCTCCTGGCTGTCGCCGGACTCGGGCGATCAGCGGGAGGCTGCCATCGCCAAGCGGCTGGGCCGGCTGTCGCGCCAGTTCGAGCGACTGGAACGCGACCAGAACATCGAGATCGAGACCCTGGCTCTGTTCATCCGCTACTACCTGACGGTGAGCACACCAGTACCGGAAGGCCACCAGGATGCGGCCCGCGCACAGGGCAAGGCGCGATTCGAACAGTTCGTCGAACAACTGGGCCGCCACCTGCTGCGCGGTCGCAGCCTGGTGCGCGACGTGATTGAGGAGCTGCATCCGCAGGAGCAAGGCCTGAACCGGCAACTGGACGAGGCCGCAGAGATGGGCCGCGTGAATCCGCCGCCTCCCGAGGAAGGCCCAACCCCATGACGACCCCGCCACCCAGCCCCGAAAAGACCACGCTCGATCGCCGTGTCCGCATGCTGCGCACGGCCATGGGGCCGGTGATCGCGGCCGCGCTCGAAGACCCGGACGTGGTGGAGGTGCTGCTCAACCCCGATGGCACGCTCTGGATCGACCGGCTCTCCAACGGGCGTGCACCGACGGGCATCACGCTGTCGGCGGCCGATGGTGAACGCATCATTCGCCTGGTGGCGGCCCACGTGGGTGCCGAGGTCCACCGGGGCCAGCCGCTGCTCACCGCCGAGCTGCCCGAGACAGGCGAACGCTTCGAAGGTGTGCTGCCGCCTGCCGCACCGGGGCCGGCCTTCGCGCTGCGCAAGCGGGCCGTGGGTGTGATCCCCCTGGACCGCTACGTGGCCGACGGGATGATGAGCGCCGAGCAGGCGGACTTCCTGCGTCAGGCCGTGCACGAGCGGAAGAACATCCTGATCGCGGGTGGCACCAGCACGGGCAAGACCACGCTGGCCAATGCGCTGCTGGCCGAGATCGCCGCCACCGGCGACCGGGTGCTGGTGCTCGAAGACACGATTGAGCTGCAGTGCGCCGCGCGCGACCACGTGCCGCTGCGCACACGCGCGGGTGCCGTCTCGATGACCGAGCTGGTGCGCGCCACGATGCGGCTGCGGCCCGACCGCGTGGTGGTGGGCGAGGTACGCGGTGGCGAAGCGCTGGATCTGGTCAAGGTCTGGGGCACCGGCCACCCTGGCGGCATCGCCACCATTCATGCCGGCTCCGCGCTCGGAGCGTTGCTGCGGGTGGAGCAGCTGATTCTGGAGGTCGCGGTGAACCCACCGCGCGCCCTGATCGCCGAGGCGATCAACGTGGTGGTCTACATCGCCGGTCGCGGACGCAAGCGCCGCATTGAGACGATTGCCCACGTCACCGGACACGACAGCACCGGCTACCACCTGGTGTCGGTCAACGAGCCATTGCCTGAACTGCCAACGCCCTCCCCACCCTCAGCGGCGGACACCCTTTCATCAACCCCACCCGGAGATCTTTCATGACCCCTTCGACTGCCCTGCGCTCCTTTGCGCGACCGTTCACCCGCCTGCTGGTGTCCTCGTGGGTCGCCAGCCTGCACCGCTTGAACCGGCTGATGCAACCCGCCCGCCAGGGGCTGCTCACCGCCTCCATCATGCTGAGCCTGGCCGGCACGGCCAAGGCGGCCGGCTCCAGCATGCCCTGGGAAGGGCCGCTGCAGTCCATCCTGGATTCGATCCAGGGTCCGGTGGCCCGCATCGTGGCCGTGATCATCATCATTGCCACCGGCCTGGCCCTGGCCTTCGGTGACACGTCGGGCGGCTTTCGGAAGCTGATTCAGATCGTCTTCGGTCTGTCGATCGCCTTCGCGGCTTCGTCTTTCTTCCTGAGCTTCTTCAGCTTCTCGGGTGGGGCCCTGGTATGAGCGGCGGTGCCGAGCAAGCCACTTCCCTGGCCAGCGGCTTCGAGATTCCGCTGCACCGCTCGCTGACCGAGCCCATCCTGATGGGCGGCGCGCCGCGCACGGTGGCCATCGCCAACGGGACGCTGGCCGCCGCCGTGGGCCTGGGGCTGCAGCTGTGGATTCCGGGTGCCGTGCTGTGGATCGTGGGGCATTCGCTGGCGGTCTGGGGCGCGCGGGCCGATCCGCAGTTCATGGCGGTGTTTGCCCGGCACCTGAAGCACAAGCCGTTGCTGGATGTGTGAGGACGACGCCATGCTCAACCTCTCCGAGTACCGGCAACGCCCCGCCCTGCTGGCCGACTGGCTGCCCTGGGCCGGACTGGTGGCGCCCGGCGTAGTGCTGAACAAGGACGGCTCATTCCAGCGCACCGCGCGCTTCCGGGGCCCTGACCTGGACAGCGCCACGCAGGGCGAACTGGTGGCCACCACCGCACGCCTGAACAACGCACTGCGCCGCCTGGGCTCGGGCTGGGCGCTGTACGTGGACGCCGAGCGCCGACCGGCGGCCGACTACCCGCATTCGTCCTTTCCAGAAGCCCTGTCGTGGCTGGTGGATGAAGAACGGCGCGCAGCCTTCGAGGAATCGGCCAGTCACTTCGAGAGCCGCTACCACTTCACGCTGCAGTACCTGCCACCCGAAGAGTCCCGCGCGCGGGCCGCCAGCCTGCTCTACGAAAACCGCTCCAGCACCGGGGTGGACTGGCGGGAACGGCTGGCCGCCTTCATCGCCGAGACCGACCGCGTGTTCGACCTGCTCGACGGCGTGATGCCGGAGATCGCCTGGCTACAGGACGCTGAAACGCTGAGCTACCTGCACACCACGGTGTCGCCACGCACTTACCCCGTGGCCGTGCCCGAGGTGCCCTTCCACCTGGATGCGCTGCTGGTCGATGCGCCCCTGCTGGGCGGTCTGGCGCCCATGCTGGGTGACGCGCATCTGCGGGTGACTACGGTGCGTGGGTTTCCGACGTCCACCTGGCCCGGTGTGCTGGACGACCTGAACCGGCTCGGTTTCGGTTACCGCTGGTCCACGCGCTTCCTGTGCATGGACAAGGCCGAAGCCGAGAAGGAGCTGGGCCGCCTGCGCCGGCAGTGGTTTGCCAAGCGCAAGAACGTGCTGGCCCTGTTGCGCGAGACGATATTCCAGCAGGAGTCGCCGCTGGTGGACACCGACGCCGGCAACAAGGCCGCCGACGCGGACGCGGCCCTGCAGGAGCTGGGCAGCGACCAGGTGGCCTTTGGCTACGTGACCGCCACGGTCACGGTGCTCGATGCCGACGCGACCGCTGCCGACGAGAAGCTGCGCATGGCCGAGCGCGTGATCCAGGGGCGTGGCTTCGTCACCATCCCGGAGACGCTGAACGCCGTGGAGGCCTGGCTGTCGTCGATCCCGGGCAATGCCTACGCCAACGTGCGCCAGCCCATCGTCTCGACACTGAACCTGGCGCACCTGATGCCGGTGTCGGCGGTGTGGGCCGGACCGGAGCGCAACCGGCACCTGGACGGTCCGCCGCTGGTTGTGACCCGCACCGAAGGCTCCACGCCGTTCCGGCTGGTGACCCACGTCGGTGACGTGGGCCATACCCTGGTGGTGGGACCAACCGGCATGGGCAAGTCGGTGCTGCTGGCCTTGCTGGCCCTGCAGTTCCGGCGCTATCCCGGCTCGCGCATCTTTGCATTCGACATGGGCCGTTCCATGCGGGCCACGGTGCTGGGCCTGGGCGGCGAGCACTACGACCTGGGCAGCGATGGCGACATCGCCTTCCAGCCGCTGGCGGGCATAGACCAGGAGGGCTACCGCAGCTGGGCCGCCGAGTGGGTCGAAGGCCGGCTGGTGCACGAGGGCGTGGCCGTCGGGCCGGACGAGAAGGCCGCGATCTGGTCGGCACTGGGCAGTCTGGCGGGCGCGCCGCGCGAGCAGCGCACGCTCACCGGTCTGTCGGTGCTGCTGCAGTCCAACGCGTTGCGCCAGGCGCTCGCCCCCTACGTGCTGGGCGGCGCGCACGGCAAACTGCTGGATGCTGACATCGACCGGCTGGGCACGGCAGACGTGCAGTGCTTCGAGATGGAAGAGCTGATGGGCAGCCGCGCCGCGGTGATGGCCGTGCTGGGTTACCTGTTCGCACGCTTCGAGGCGCGCTTCGACGGGGCACCCACCCTGCTGTTGCTGGACGAGTCCTGGCTGTTCCTGGACGACCCGGTGTTCGCGGCGCGCATCCGCCAGTGGCTCAAGACGCTGCGCAAGAAAAACGTGTCGGTGCTGTTCGCCACGCAAAGCCTGGCCGACATCCAGGGTTCAAGCATTGCTCCGGCCATCGTGGAGAGCTGCGCGAGCCGCATCTTCCTGCCCAACCCGCAAGCCACCGAACCACAGGTGCGCTCGATCTACGAGGCCTTTGGCCTGAACCGCCGCCAGATCGAGATCGTGGCCACCGCCGTGCCCAAGCGCGACTACTACTACCAGTCGAGGCTGGGCAACCGCCTGTTCGACCTAGACCTCGGACCTGTGGCCCTGGCCTTCGCCGGGGCCTCCACACCGCAGGACCAGCGTCTGATCGACGAGGTGCTGGCTTCGCACCCGCCCGAGGGCTTCGCCCCTGCCTGGCTGCACCGCCGTGGCCTGGACTGGGCGGCCGATCTCTTTCACCAACACACCCACCACCAACCCGGGCATGCCCGACCTTCAGGAGAAACGCCATGAGCTTTCAGTTCCCCACCCGGGCCCTCAAGACCCGCCTGACGGCGCTGGCCACCGCCGCCGCGCTGACGCTGGGCGTCATGCAGCCCGCGCACGCACTCTTCGGCGTGGGCGACATCGTGCTGGACCCGGTCAACCTGGTGCAGAACACCATGACCGCCGCGCGCACGTTGGAGCAGATCAACAACCAGATCCGCCAGTTGCAGAATGAGGCGCAGATGCTGATCAACCAGGCACGCAATCTGGCGAGCCTGCCGTTCAACGTGGTCAACCGCCTGCGCTCGACGCTGGACACGACGCGGCAACTGATCGCCCAGGCCCAAGGCCTGGCCTACCAGGTGTCGAACCTCGATGCCGAGTTCGCCCGCCTCTACCCCGAGCAGTACGCCGCCACCGTGAGCGGCAACCAGATGTTCCAGGACGCGCGCCAGCGCTGGAAGAACACGCTCACCGGCCTGCAGACCGCCATGCAGATGCAGGCCCAGGTGTCGCAGAACCTGAGCCTGGACGAAGGCGTGCTGGCCGACCTGGTCAGCCAGAGCCAGTCGGCCACCGGCGCGCTGCAGGCCATGCAGGCCACCAACCAGTTGCTGGCCCTGCAGGCCAAGCAGTCCATCCAGTCGCAGCAACTGATGCTGACGCAGGACCGTGCCGCCTCGCTGGAACTGGCCCGGCAGGCTGCGGCCATCGAGCGTGGTCGCGAGGTGACGCGCCGCTTCATCGGCAGCGGCACGGGCTACACGCCGCAGGGCGTGAGCTTCTACGGCCACTGAACCACCAGGAGATGGTATGGACACCTCCCACCCGCTGAACTGGCGCCCAGGCGGCGCGAGAGCTGAAGACAAATTCCGCTGACCAAGGAGAAGAGTTCGTTGGCGGGGTGGGGCCTCGCGTCGAACGGCATCGAGTGCCAAAGTGGAGTTGCATTGATCAACTCCTCGAATCGGAGGCCCCAAATGGATAGTACGACTTACGGCTTGGACATTGCAAAGAACGTCATGCAACTGCACTGGGTTGATGCTGAGACAGGCGAGATCGGCCGCAAGAAGCTGGCGCGAGCCAAGCTGGCCGAGTACTTCGCGAAGTTGCGGCCGGCGCGGGTGGTGATGGAGGCTTGCGGCAGCGCGCACCACTGGGCGCGCGTGCTGGGCAAGCTGGGCCACGAGGTCGAACTACTGCCGGCGGCGCAGGTGCGGCCGTTCGTGCGCAGCAACAAGGACGACGCGGCCGACGCGCGAGCGATCTGGCTGGCCGCGCAGCACAGGGACATCCGGCGCGTGCCGCAAAAGAGCACCGAGCAGCAAGCCGTGCTGGCGCTGCACCGCACGCGCTCGCACTGGATCAGCGTGCGCACGGCCACGATGAATGCCTTGCGCGGGCTGCTGTACGAATTCGGCGTGGTGCTGCGCGGCGGCCGCAAGGCCGGGCTGAAGGCGCTGAGCGAGCAGCGCGCGCAGATCGATGAGCAACTGCCGCAGGTCATGCGCGCCCTGGTGGATGGGCAGCTGCAGACGCTGAGCCAGGTGCAGCAGCGCATTGATCAGTTGGAGCATGAGATCGCGGCGGTGCAAAAGCAGTTGAGCAAGGCCAGAGAGCTGCGCCAGGTGCCGGGCATCGGCGTGCTGGGCTCAACAGCGCTGGCGGCCACGCTGGGCGATGGCCGGGCCTGGCGCAGCGGGCGCGAGTTCTCCGCCAGCCTGGGCCTGGTGCCCGCCCACAGCGGCACGGGCGGCAAGGTGCACACGGGGCACATCTCCAAGCGAGGGGACTCCTACCTGCGCACGCTGCTGATCCACGGGGCGCGCTCGGTGATCGAGCATGCCAAGGACAAGCCCAAGTGGCTGCAGCAGATGCTGGCGCGCCGGCCACCGAACGTGGTGGTGGTGGCGCTGGCCAACAAGATGGCGCGCACGGCCTGGGCCTTGGTGGCCCACGGACGTGCTTACCAACGGGACTGGCAAAGCGCCAAGCCCGGGTGCAGCACCGCGCAAGCGGCTGCCGCGTAGATCAACCCCAACAATAGGAGTGGATGCCGCAAAGAGTGCGCGAGTCGAGTTGACGAAGTGATGGCAAAGCGGTCGGACCGCGGGTCGGGTAGAGCTGTATGGCTGGCAGGGCAAGCGTCAAGCGAAGCCCGCCGCAGGAGATGAGCACCGACCCCGCGAATGACCATCAAGGCCAGCGGCGGGCTTCGGTCCGATCTGCATCAACAGGCCGGATATAAGACCGCAGTCGTATCCGCCGAGTCAGAACTTCAAAAACTCACTTGCCACACGGGAGGTGTCCATATAAGCCCAGCCATGGACGACGTCGCCGTCATCGACCGCTTCCTGAACACCTTCTCCACTTACATCGACTCGGGTTTCGGGTTGCTGAACGGCGAGGTCGCCTTCCTCACCGCCACGCTGGTGGCCATCGACATGACCCTGGCCGGCCTGTTCTGGGCCATGAGTCACGCCACCGGCCAGGGCGAGGACGTGATGGCGAAGCTGATCCGCAAGGTGCTTTACGTGGGCGCCTTCGCCTACATCATTGGCAACTTCAACAGCCTCTCGGGCATCGTGTTTCGCTCATTCGCCGGTCTGGGCCTGCAGGCCAGTGGCTCGGGCATGAGCCTGGCCACCTTCCTGCAGCCGGGCCACCTGGCAAAAGCTGGCATCGATGCAGCAGCCCCGATCCTGCAGCAGATCAGCGACCTGTCCGGCTTTCCGGAGGTGTTCATCAACATCGCACCCATCGTGGTGCTGTTCCTGGCCTGGCTCACGGTGATCGTGAGCTTCTTCGTGCTGGCCGTGCAGCTTTTCGTGACGCTGCTGGAGTTCAAGCTGACGACGCTGGCCGGCTTCGTGCTGGTGCCCTTTGCCTTGTGGAACAAGACCACCTTCCTGGCCGAGAAGGTGCTGGGCAACGTGGTGTCTTCGGGCATCAAGGTGCTCGTGCTCGCGGTGATCGTGGGCATCGGAACGGGACTGTTCGCTCAGTTTCAGACGGTGCCGGCAGAGCCTTCCATCGACCACGCGCTGGTGGTGATGCTGGCCTCACTCTCATTGCTGGGTCTGGGCATCTTCGGGCCAGGCATCGCCACCGGCCTGGTGTCGGGCGCGCCGCAACTGGGCGCAGGCGCGGCGACCGGAACGGCGCTGGGGGCCACGGGTCTGGCGGTGGCCGGAGGCGCTGCCGTGGCGGGTGCAGGTGCGGCCGTGGCCGCTGGCGCACGTATGGCGCCCGGTGCTGCACGCGCCGCGATCGGCAGCGGCGCTTCGGCGGCCCGTTCGGCCAGTGGCCTGGCGGCTGGTGCGAAGTCCGCCTACGACGCCGGCGCTGCCGTGTCCTCGGGCGGTCCGCTGCGCGCCGCCGGTGCCGGCGTGGCCAACGTGGCCCGCACAGGCGCCAGCGCGGTGGGCCAAAAGCTGGCCGAAGGCGCCAAGGCCGTGAAGGACAAGGTCTCGGGCTTCGTGGCGGACGCTACCGCGCCAGCGGCTGCCGGTGCCGACTCGGCCGCCACAGGCTCCTCCAGCCCGACCCCTGCCACCGAGCCCGCCTGGGCACAGCGCATGCGCCGGCGCCAGCAGATGGGGCACGCCGCCACGACGGCCGCGCACACCCTGCGCGGTGGCGATGGGGGCGGCTCGGGCAGCGGGCCCAGCCTTCGTGATTCGGATTCCTGAGGAGAACCCAGCATGCGATTCAAACGACCGCAGGTGCGCTATGCCGACACGCCGCAGCCTGCCACCCCCTACCAATCGGCCGCGCAGGCCTGGGACGAGCGCATCGGATCGGCCCGCGTGCAGGCCCGCAACTGGCGCCTGATGGCCTTTGGCTGTCTGTCGCTGGCCTTGTTGATGGCCGGTGGTCTGGTCTGGCGCTCGGCGCAGTCCATCGTGACGCCCTACGTGGTGGAGGTGGATCAGGCCGGCCAGGTGCGCACCGTGGGCGAGGCCGCCTCACCCTACCGCCCCGGCGATGCGCAGATCGCGCACCACCTGGCCCGCTTCGTTACGCTGGTGCGTTCGCTGTCCATCGACCCGATCGTGGTGCGGCAGAACTGGCTGGACGCCTACGACTACACGACCGACCGCGGAGCCGCCGTGCTCAACGAATACGCCCGCACCAACGACCCGTTCGTGCGCGTAGGCAAGGAGTCGGCGACGGTGCAGATCACCAGCGTGGTCCGGGCCAGCGACGCCTCGTTCAACGTGCGCTGGACCGAGCAGCGTTTCGTCAACGGCGCACCGGCCGGCACCGAGCGGTGGACGGCCGTGGTCTCGACCGTGCTGCAGACCCCGCGCACCGAGCAGCGCCTGCGCAAGAACCCCCTGGGCATCTACGTCAACGGCCTGTCCTGGAGCCGCGACCTGGATGCGAACGAAGGAAGCAAACCATGAACACCCCGAACCCGACCCCGCGCCTGCTCTTCAGCACGATCGCCGTTGCCGCCACCCTGTTGGGTTGCGCGTCGCAAGGCACGCCGCCACCCGTGATCCCGCTGGACGAGCCCGTGATGGCGCAGCCCCTGCCCGAGCTGCCCAATCCGGTGGAGGTGGTCGCGGTGCCACAGGTGCTGCCCATGCCCTCGCAGATGAAGCCGCTGCCTGCAGCGCAGGACAAGCCGCCCGTGTCCGAGCCCGTGGACGAACGGCTGCGGGTGTCGCGGGCCAACGAAGAAGCCCGGGTGGCGCCGACGCGGGAGGGCTACGTCAATGCGATCCAGGTCTGGCCCTACACCGACGGTGCGCTGTACCAGGTCTACGCAGCGCCGGGGCGCGTGACGGTGATTTCGCTGCAGGCGGGCGAAGAGCTGGTCACGGTGGCAGCCGGCGACACGGTGCGCTGGATCGTGGGCGACACGTCCAGCGGAGCCGGCGATGCACTGCGCGTGAACGTGCTGGTCAAGCCAGTACGCACCGGCCTGAAGACCAACCTGGTCATCACCACCAACCGGCGCACCTACCTGATCGAGCTGACCTCGACCGAGAAGGCGTGGATGGCCTCGGTGTCCTGGGACTACCCCAAGGACCGCATGCTGGCCTTGCAGCGCCAGGCTCAGGCGGCGCAGACAGCAGCGCCGGTGGATGTCGGGCTATCACTGGAGCGCCTGCGCTTCCGCTACGCAATCAGCGGCAGCACGCCGCCCTGGAAGCCTCTGCGGGCCTTTGACGATGGCGAGAAGGTCTACATCCAGTTCCCGGCCGGCATCGCGCAAGGCGAGTTGCCGCCGCTGTTCGTCATCGGCGCGCAGGGCGACGGGCAGTTGGTGAACTACCGCTTCCGCCCGCCCTACTACATCGTCGACCGCCTGTTTGGTGCGGCAGAACTGCGGCTGGGCGCCGACAAGGGCGACATGGTCCGCATCGAGCGCACGGACGGATGGCCACCGACCGCCCGGAGGAACTGAACATGTCCATGCACGACCCGGCACCGTCCGTTGCGCCCGGCCGCCCTGCTGCAGCCAAGGTATCGCCCGAATCGATGGCGCTGCGCGCCCAGCCGCGACCGGTGACCCGGCTCAATCGCCGCAGCCTCGCGCTGCTGGCGGGTCTGCTGGCCTTGGGCGTGCTGGGGGCAACGGTCTGGTCACTGCAGCCCAAGACCCGTCGTGAGTCCGACGAGCACGCCGAGCTGTTCAACGTTGATCGCGTCTCGCGCTCCGAGGGCCTGGGGCAGTTGCCTGCGGATTACTCCAAGCTGCAACAACCCACGCCGGTGCCGGAGTTGGGGCCACCCCTGCCCGGCGACCTGGGCCCAGCCATCGTCAAGTCGCAACAGCCGGTGGTGCCGAGCTATTCGCCGCCGGGACACGACCCTGCCGCGTCAGAGCGCGATGCCCGGCGCAAGGAGTCCGAGCAGGCGGCAGCCGCATCGGTGTTTTTTCGCAATGGTTCGCAGCGCGCGGCAACTGCTGCGCCGACCGCTGCGGCCCCTGACACCTCGAGATCGGTGCCCAGCGGCCTGACGGGTTTCGACCCCATGGCAGCTGGCCCGGCGTCCACGCCAGCGCAGGACGGCGGTGCCGACGCCACGGCGTCACAGAACCGGCAAGACCAGAAGGAGGCTTTCCAGAGAACCGCTTCCACGGAAACTCGCAATTCCGGTTCACTGCAACTGCCCGCCTCGCCGTACCAGTTGATGGCTGGCACGGTGATCGCCGGCGCCTTGGTCACCGGCATCCAGTCCGACCTGCCCGGCGACGTGATCGCCACGGTCACCGAGCCGGTCTACGACACCGCCACCGGCAAACACCAGCTGATCCCGCAGGGATCTCGCATCCTCGGGCGCTACAACAGCCGGGTGAGCTATGGCCAGAGCCGGGTGCAGGTGGTGTGGAACCGGGTGATCCTGCCCGACACGTCGTCACTGACACTGGACAACCTGGTGGGTTCCGACCCTGCCGGCCGGGCCGGGCTCGAAGATGGCGTGGACTGGCACTGGGATCGCGTCTTCGCAGGGGCCGCACTGACCTCGCTGCTGGGCATCGGTGCCGAGCTGGCCGCACCCGAGAACCGGCAGGACGGCAACCGCATCGTGATCGCTGGGCGCGACAGCCTTCAGGACAGCGTGAACCAGATCGGCCAGGAGGTGACCCGCCGCAACCTGAACATCCAACCGACACTGACCGCGCGACCGGGCTTGCCCATGCGCGTCATCGTCAACCGAGACCTGGTGCTGCGGCCCTACCAGCCACTGTTCTTTGCTCGAGGAGCGCCACGATGAGCACGAGCACAAGGCTACGCCTGGGGCCCCTGCCCAAGACTGAGAGCGTCAAGCTGACCTTCACTTGTCCGTCCGACCTGAAAGCCGAGCTGGATCGTTACGCCGCTCTGCACGCTCAGACCTATGGCGAGGCGACGGATGCTCTGGCGCTGATTCCGCACATGCTGGCGGCGTTCATGGCCAGGGACCGAGGATTCCGGCGAGGAACTGCCAAAGGTAAGACTCCATTGGCGTCGACCAAGTCGGCCGATGCCGGCAGGGCGCTGGAATGAACTGCTTGGTGAAAACGTTTGAGCCCATCTGGCCACATCTTGGGTTAGGTTGTAGCGAGAACGCGGCACACCACAAAGCCAAGAATGGCGCGTGGGTGGGCAGCTCCATGGTGTTCGATCCGCCCGAGCGCCGCGAGCACCATCAGCAAGGCGGTGCCGCATGACCGACGAAACGATCAACGCCGAACAGTGCGCCGAACTCCTGCACTGCACCGAGCAACGAATCGAGGAACTGACCCGAACCGGCGAGCTGCCGGGAATGAAATTTGGCCGCGGCTGGATCTACGTGAAGGCTGACCTGCTGGCCTACATTGCCGACCGCGCCCGGAAAGAGGCGGAAGAGCGGCGCCAGGACCTCAACGCACGAAAGTCGGTGCCGCGCCTGGACATACCGATCAAGCCGCGGCGACAGACGCCTCCACCGCTTCCGGTGCCGGCCAAAGCCTTTGCGCAAGGTCCACGCCCCTGAAGCTGGCATAGCGCTGGGCCATCACCGAGCCCGGCTTCCATCCCATGATCTTGTTCAGCTCCTCCAGACGGAACAGATCGCGCCCGTCTTTGTCTTTCAGCTCCAGCCATCGGCATGTCGCTTCGTGTCTCAGGTCGTGTTCACGGAGGCCAACGATGTCCATGTACTCGAAAGCGATCCTGAAACGGAATGACAGCCGTTGACTGGTACGCACCAAGCTCTTTTTCCCTTCCTCGACCCCCTCCTCGTTGAGGAACGGGAAGAGGTTCGCGTCGGGTTCAAACGGCGGCCGCGATGCAAAGTACGAGGAGAGCGCCTGATGCACTTCGGGACGCATCGGGACATCTCGATAAGAAATCTTCCCACGCCACTGCTTGGTCTCCTTGGCATGGATCACCTTGTTCTGCATGTCAATCTGGCCCCGGGTCAGGGTGTATGCCTCCCTGAGCCGCAGTCCTGTGTTCAGGATCAGCAAGTACAAGGTCAACAGCGCATCGCCGCCCTTGAGTTCGAGGCCACGCGAGCGATCCGGCCGCTCGTAGCCCGACAGCACCGCCACGATCTTCTCGTGCTCCCCGGGCAGCAGGCGCCTGTCGCGCGCCACGTTCACCTTCACTTTGCCTCCCTTGGCTTTCGCCATCTGGGCATCGACGTCGGTATAAGTCGAATAGCCCTTGGGCAGCAACTTCACGGGGTTGCTGATCTTGACGTTCACGTTGTGCCGCAGGTACTCATCAATGGCCCGGCTCAGCGCCTGAATGCGGTGCTTGATGGACGAAGGGGACAGGTTCTTCTCTACTTTCAGGGAACGGAGATAACCGGTCAGCCATTTGTAGTTGGCATCCGAAAACCGCACCGAACCCACCTCGCGCGTCAGTGTCTTGAGCGTGAGAATTTGCGATGGCGCCGCAAAACCGCTGTCCGACCACTCACCAAGAATGCGCAGCAAGCGCACGCCGTCGCCGGGAGACGTAGGGGCAGTCAGTTCTGCCGGCGGCGGGATGTCCGCGTGCTTCATCAGCTTCCACTGCTGCCCGTAGGCAATGGCCTCGGCCTGGGTGTCGAAGGTGAAGTACTTGCGCCCGCTCGGAAGCGATGGGTGTCTCAGCCCTATTTCCCACTTCCCGGATGGCTTGAGTCGGGGTTTTGCCATGCCACATCTCCATCATGTCAACGAGATGGATCATCGCATAATCTGATCGAGTTTCAGCCGCCATTTTGTGGCGTCTTCAGGTGCTTTCGAGGCGCTCTCCAAGCACCGAACAACCTATAAGTTATTGATTTATAAGAGTTTCAAAAATGACAACAAGTACAGAAATCAGCTACAAGATCGAGCTGATCCAGCGCGACGACCAGCAGACCGGGCAAGGGCTGCGCTGAGCACCCCCCGCTGCGGTTGACGCAAAAAAAGCCCGGCAGTTGCCGGGCTTTTTTCTGGGAGCGCTGCAGCTTATTCGGCGATCAGCACTTCCACACGCCGAGCTTCGGCCGCGTTGCCCGATCCGGTGGTCTCTTCGGGCTTGAGCAGTTCGACGCTGGACTCGGGAACGCCCGCGGCCACCAGCGTATCGCGCACCGCCTGGGCCCGCTGCTTGGCCAGCTCGGCGTTCTGCGCCTGGCTGCCCGTGCTGTCGTGGAAACCGGAGATCACCAGCTTCTTGCCTGCTTTGGCTGCAGCGATGGCATCGGCCAGCGCGTCCACGGCGCCCGCCGCCAGATCGGCCTTGCCGGAGGCGAAATAGAACTTCACCACGCCGTTTTCGATCACCACGGCCGCATCGTCACCCACCGCCGCCGGGGCCGGAGCCACCACGGTTTCCGTCACGACCACGGCCACCGCGGGTGCAGCCTCGGCACCGGCGTCCGCCACCGCCCCACCCGAGCGGACCTTGTGAATACCCACACCGACCGCCAGGCCCACCGCCAGCAAAATGGCCGAAATCAGCACCACGGCGACAACGCGGATGTCCTGATCGTTATCTTGGGAAGACATGCAGAAAACTCCTTGCAGAATAATGAGGGCAGCAGGACTCCCGCTGCGGAAAACACCCGATCCGGCGAACCCGCCGAACCTGCCGCCCATGAATAAAAAAGTCTGACGGCCAACAGGCGATTGTAAATGCCCGCATCCGACACCCTTCGTGCCCCACCCGCGCCGCGCCAGCCCCGCCCCACGACCTGGGTGCCTGCCGAACGCGACGGCGCGGCGATGATGGCGCAGACCCTTGCGCAATGGCGCAGCCTCGGGCCGCGCGCCGACCTGTGGGTGTTCGGGTACGCCTCGCTGGTGTGGCGCCCCGAGTTTGCAGCGGCCGAATCGCGTATGGCCCGTGTGCATGGCCACCACCGCTGCCTGCAGATGTGGAGCCGCGTCAACCGCGGCACCCCCGACTGCCCCGGCCTGGTCTTTGCCCTCATGCCCGGCGGCAGTTGCACCGGCCTGGCGCTGCGGCTGCCGCACGACGAAGTGGAAGCGACCATGCCCCGGCTCTGGGCCCGCGAAATGCCCAACCCGGTCTACGACCCCAAATGGCTGCTGTGCGACACGGCACAAGGCCCGGTGCGCGCGCTGGCGTTCACGCTGTCCCGCCGCAGCCCGAGCTACACCGGTCCGCTCGACAGCGAGCAGTACCGCGACATCTTCGCCCGCGCCCGCGGCCGCTACGGCTCCACGCAGGAATACGCCCGGCGCACCCACGAAGGCCTGCTCGCCCACGGCATCGAAGACCGGGCCCTGGCCCGCCTGCTGCAGCTGGCTGAACCGGCCACCCCCTGACCGCCCTGCACGCTCACCATCACCTGCCATGAACATCGCCGATCTGCGCAAAAGTTACGAAAAAGCCGAGCTCAGCGAGTCCGCATCCCGTGCCGACCCGCTGCAGCAGTTCGATCAGTGGTTGAACGAGGCCATTCACAGCGAGGTGCCCGAACCCAATGCCATGACCCTGGCCACCGTGGGTGCCGACCTGCGCCCCAGCACCCGCGTGGTCCTGATCAAGGGTTACGACGCGCGGGGCATCGTCTGGTACACGAACTACCAGAGCCGCAAGGGCCAGCAACTGGCCGGCAACCCCTACGCCGCGCTGCAGTTCCACTGGGCGGAGCTGGAACGTGTGGTGCGCATCGAAGGCCTGGTCGAAAAGGTCGGCGCCGAAGAAAGCGACGCGTATTTCCAGAGCCGCCCGCTGGACAGCCGGATCGGAGCCTGGGCCAGCCCGCAAAGCGAGGTGATCGACAGCCGCGCCGTGCTGGTGAGCAACGCCGCCAGATACGGCGCCCAGTTCCTGCTGCAACCGCCGCGCCCGCCACACTGGGGCGGCTACCGCCTGGTGCCCGATCGCTGGGAATTCTGGCAAGGCCGCAAGAGCCGTCTGCACGACCGGCTGCGCTACACCCGCCAGGCCGAGGGCAACTGGCTGCGCGAGCGCCTCGCGCCCTAACAGGCTGTTGAAATTCAGCGTTTTCGAGTGAAAGCACTACCTTCCGATCAGCGTCTGCGGCAGATGACTTGTTTGGTTGGCACTTGAAGCAGCCTTGCAGTGCGAGCAATCGCTCGCCAAGGC
>Ga0067045_1003467_pt1 | contig 20650 bp, 20 predicted proteins | sample TerdegcTABiofilm_FD_59184 | JGI IMG/M metagenome (GOLD analysis project Ga0067045, IMG submission 59184) | Combined Assembly of (Gp0054472, Gp0054536) Wastewater bioreactor microbial communities from Singapore -Terephthalate degrading...
GGTCGGCGAACCGTCGGTCGCCTCGGGCTGAAAGGCCGCGTTCAGGTGGTGGTGAACGGGGCGCGCAGAAAGCCCCGGAACCGCGCCCGCCCGCCGCGCATGGGCGCTTCGGTGAGTCGGTAACCCGGGAAGCGCCGCAGGAAGCGGCCGATGGCGATGCGCCCCTCCAGCCGCGCCAGGCTCAGCCCTGCGCACTGGTGGATGCCGAAGCCGAAGGCCAGGTGCTTGTTGCCTTCGCGCGCCAGGTTCAGCACTTCGGGGTCGGCGAACTGCGCCGGATCGCGGTTGGCTGCGCCGATGCACAGCGTCACCAGCGTGCCGGCTGGCAGGTCCACACCCCCCACCTGCGTGTCCTGGATGGCGCGGCGGTTGCCGAGCTGGTTGGACGATTCAAAGCGCAGGAACTCGTCGACCGCACGGCTGAGCATGGCCTCTTCGGCGGCGGCATCTCCCGAAGCGGCCTGCAAGGCGCGCAGCAGGCCCGCGCGGGCCTCGGGAAACTCCTGCAGCGAGATCAGGCCGTTGCCGATCAGGTTGGTGGTGGTTTCGTGACCCGCGTTGAGCAGGAAGATGCAGTTCTGCAGCAGCTCCATCTCGTTGAGCTGCTCGCCGTTGGACTCGCCCTGGATCAGGCGCGTGAGCACGTCGCGCTCCAGATCACCTGGCCGTTGCCTGCGGGCGGCCACCAGCGTGCGCAGGTAGCTGGTCATCTCGCTCACGGCCTGGTTGCCGCTGGCCTGCTGCTGCGGTGTGAGCGTGGGTTCCAGCGCCCCCAGGATCGCGAGCGACCACGCACGCAGCGGGCCACGGTCTTCATGGGGCACGTCGAGCAGATTGCCAATGATTTCCACCGGGATGGCCGAAGCGAAATCCTCGATCAGGTCGCCGCCGCCGCGCGCGCCCATGTCGTCCAGCAGTTGGTCCACCAGCGCGATCAGGCCGGGCTCCATCTCGGCGATGGCCCGGCGCGTGAGAGCACCCATGATGAGTCGGCGCACACGGGTGTGCAGCGGCGGGTCGTTGAACACCAGGCTGGTGGTGTGGTGCTCGAACAGGGGTGAATTTGCGCCGTACTTGGGCGCGAACTCCACATGCTTGTCCGAACTGAAGGCCTGCGCATCGCGGTACACCGCCACCAGGTCGGCACAGCGGGTGAGGAATACCGAGCCGTCGGGCATGCGGCGCACCGGCTGGTTCTCGCGCAGTGCGGCGTAGACCGGGTAGGGGTTGGCCAGGAAGTCGGCGGGCAGGGCGCGCAGGTCGAAGTTTGCGGCGATCTCCTGCGCGCGGGCAGCGGTCATGGGCGGCGTGATCGGGGTCTGCATGGTCCGCGCATTGTGGCAGCGAGAAAGCATGGACGAAATGGGCTTGCAATCGCGAGAGGGCGGCGTAGCATGGGTCGCGCCCTTGTCTGCTTGAGGAGTTGCCATGTTCCAGCGTCCCCTGCGCGGCGTGCTGATCGCTGCGATCCTGCTCTTCCTGCTGGTCGTTGCCCTGCTCGCAGCGCTGCCGCTGCGACCGGCCTCGGCCCAGTCCAAAAACATCATGGAGGCGCCGGCCTGTCAGTGCTCGGCACCCACGCCTGTGGTGGCGGGCGGCACCCGCCTCGTGCACTGCGTCTGCGGGGGGATGTCCTGCGTGATGAGCGTGCCGCCCAGCGGCGGCAAGGACACCGGGCAACTGCAGTGCGTGAAGTAGCCGCCCGAGGGGCGGCGCTTCAGCGGTTCAGGAAATCGCGGATCGCGAACAGCGTGGCGTCGGGCGTCTCGGTCATCTGGTGGTGGCCCACCGGCAGCGTGGCGATGCTCACCGCCTTGCCGGCCGCTCGAGCGGCCTGCACCAGTGGTTGAGCCGCCTTGGGATTCGTCATCTGGTCCAGGCCGCCGAGCACGAACAGCACCGGGCAGGTGATCTGCGCGATGGCGGCTTCGCCACCGGCGTAGCGGTCGCAGGCCACGAAACCCCGGTGGAACACGTTGACCTTGGCGTTGCTGCGCAGCACGCGCCGGCCCAGCGCCATGCTGGAGCCGTAGACCCAGGTGCCCGGCCCAAGCGCCGATGGCGGCGCGGCCAGGGTGCTGCGGCTGAACACGTTCACCATCGTGAGCGCTTTTTCCGGTTCGTTGAGCGAGGCTTCGATCAGCGCGGGCGAGACCTTCATGGGGTAGGCCGTGCCCACCAGCACCAGATGGCTCACGCGCTCCTTCAGGCGCGCGGCCGACTCAAGCGCGATCAGCGAGCCCCAGCTGTGGCCCACCAGTGCGGCCTTCTGCACGCCAGCGGCATCGAGCAGCGCGGCCACGAAGTTCGCGGCGTCTTCCACCGAGGCGGGCGCCTCGCCCTCGCTTTTGCAGTGGCCGGGCAGGTCCACCGCGAGCACGTTCCAGCCGTGGTGGGCGAGGTAGCGGCTCTGCAGGATCCACACGCTGTGGTCGTTGATCACGCCGTGGAGGAAGACCACGGTGGGCTTGGCGGCATCAAAAGGCTTGCCGCCGGTGTAGCAGTAGGTGCTGGCGCCATTGACTTGCAGGTACATGGTCAGGCTCCTGCCTTTTCTGCCGCCTTGAGCGCGCGCTTCAGGTCGTCGATGAGATCGTCCGCGTCTTCCAGACCGATCGACAGCCGGATCGTGCCCGGGCCGATACCGCCGGCCGCCAAGGCTTCGTCGCTCATGCGGAAGTGCGTGGTGCTTGCGGGGTGGATCACCAGCGAGCGGCAGTCGCCCACGTTGGCCAGGTGGCTGAAGATCTTGAGCGCTTCGATGAACGCCTTGCCCTGAGCGCGACTGCCCTTGATGTCGAAGCTGAACACCGAGCCCGCGCCCCGGGCGCCAAAGCGCAGCAGCTTCTCGGCCAGCGCGTGGCTGGGGTGGCTCTCCAGCAGCGGGTGGCCCACGCGGCCCACCAGCGGGTGGCTGGCGAGGAACTGCACCACCTTCTCGGTGTTGCCCATGTGGCGGTCCATGCGCAGCGAGAGCGTCTCGATGCCCTGCAGGATCAGCCAGGCGCTGTGCGGGCTCATGCAGGCGCCGAAGTCGCGCAGGCCTTCGCGGCGCGCGCGCAGCAGAAAGGCACCCACCGTGCTTTCTTCGCTGAACACCATGTTGTGAAAGCCTTCATAGGCCTCGGTGAGCTCGGGGAATTTGCCCGACTTCTCCCAGTCGAAACTGCCCGCGTCGACCACCACGCCACCGATCACCGTGCCATGGCCGCTGAGGAACTTGGTGGCCGAGTGGTAGACGATGTCGGCGCCGAGCTCGAAGGGTTTGACGAGGTAAGGCGTTGTAAGGGTCGAGTCCACCAGCAAGGGCGCGCCGGCCTCGTGCGCGATCTGCGACACGGTGGGGATGTCCAGCACGTCCAGCCCTGGGTTGCCCACGGTCTCGCCGAAGAACAGCTTGGTGTTGGGCCGCACGGCGGCGCGCCAGCCGTCGATGTCGCCGGGCTTGACGAAGGTGGTCTCGATGCCGAAGCGCCGCATCGTGTAGTGCAGCAGGTTCTGGCTGCCGCCGTACAGCGCGGTGCTGGCCACGATGTGCGAACCCGCGCCCATGAGCGTGGCCACGGCCAGGTGGAGGGCGGCCTGGCCGCTGGCGGTGGCGATGGCACCGATGCCACCCTCCAGCGCGGCCATGCGCTGCTCGAAAACGGCGTTGGTCGGGTTGCTGATGCGGCTGTACACATGGCCGGCGCGTTCCAGGTTGAACAGCGCGGCCGCGTGGTCGCTCGACTCGAAGACGAACGAGGTCGTGAGATGGATGGGCACGGCGCGCGCGCCGGTGGTCGGGTCGGGGGCAGCGCCCGCGTGCAGCGCGAGCGTGTCGAAGCCGGGGTCAGCGTAGCCGGACATGGTGTCTCCAGTGGTTGCCTGTCGTTGCGGCGGCAGAGGCGCGCGCAGTGGTTTTGATTTGTATTGTGGGCTATATTGTCAGCACCCCAGCCCCATGGGGGACACACCAGAAACGAGGAGCACAGCCATGAAAGTCAGCGATATCCTGCGCGTCAAGGGAGGCACGCTCTACACCGTCCAGCCGCAAGAGACGCTGGAACGCGCGATCGAAACCATGTCGCAGTTCGACATCGGTTCGCTGGCCGTGATCGAGCACGGCGATCTGGTCGGCATGCTGACCTTCCGCGAAGTCATCCACACGCTGGCCAAAAACGGAGGTTCATTGGGCGGGCGCACCGTGCGCACCGTGATGGACGACCACCCCATGACCTGCACCCCCCAGACCGAACTGGAGCAGGTGCGGCCCATGATGCTGGAGCGCCACACCCGCTACATGCCGGTGATGGACAACAAGATGCTCATGGGCGTGATCAGTTTCTACGACGTCGCCAAGGCCGTGGTCGACAGCCAGAACTTCGAGAACAAGATGCTCAAGGCCTACATCCGCGACTGGCCTGAGGAAGAAGAGTCGAGCAAGAACGAGCCGAACTTCCCCTGAGCGGCCCGCCTCTCCCCAAACAAAACGCCCCGCATGCCGGGGCGTTTTTCATGAAGAGGGGGGCCTTCCAGAAACACCGCGGAACCGGCTTCGCCGGGCCGCAGGTGTTGCCCCCTGGGGGTGGCGCGACGCGACGCGGGGGTCATTCCGTACTCGCATGGATCATGTCCCTGACGCGGGGATAGATCTGCTGGTTCCACTTGCGCCCGCTGAACACACCGTAGTGGCCCACGCCGGTCTGCACGTGGTGCGTCTTCAGGTACGGGCGCACGCTGCGGCACAGGTCCTGCGCTGCCACGGTCTGGCCCACGGAGCAGATGTCGTCGCGCTCGCCTTCCACCGTCATGAGCGCTGTGCGGCGGATGGCCGCCGGGTTCACCGTGCGGCCGTTCCAGGTCAGCACGCCGCGCGGCAGGTCGTAGGTCTGGAACACCTTTTCCACCGTCTCCAGGTAGAACTCGGCCGGCAGGTCGTTGACCGCGAGGTACTCCTCGTAGAAGGCCTGGATCACGCCGGCCTCTTCGGTGCGGCCGGCCAGCAGGTGGTCGTAGATGTTGCGAAAGGACTGTTTGTGGCGGTCCGGGTTCATGCTCATGAAGGCGGTGAGCTGCACGAAGCCGGGGTAGACACGGCGCATCATCCCGGCGTGCGGGAACGGCACGTGGCTGATCAGGTTTTTCTCGAACCACTCGATGGGTTTGCTGGTGGCCAGGCGGTTCACCTCGGTGGGGTTGACGCGGCAATCCACCGGCCCGGCCATCAGCGTGAGGCTGCGCGGCTGGGCCGGGTTGTCGTCCTCAGCCATGATGGCCGTGGCAGCGAGCGCGGCCACGCAGGGCTGGCACACCGCCACCATGTGGCTTCCCGGGCCCACAGCCTCGGTGAAGCGGATCATGTAGGTGATGTAGTCATCGAGCGAGAAGCCGCCGTGGCGCAGGGAGACGTCGCGCGCGTTGTGCCAGTCGGTGATGTAGACATCGTGGTCCTGGAGCAGGGTGCGTGCGGTTTCGCGCAGCAGTGTGGCGAAGTGGCCCGAGAGAGGGGCCACCAGCAGCACCTTGGGCTGGGGCTCGGCGCCCTCCTTGCGAAAGCGCAGCAGGGTGCCGAAGGGCAGGGTGAGCACGGTCTCTTCGGTGACCGGGTGCTCATGCTCACCCACCGTGACACTGTGGATCTGGTAGGGCGGGCGCGAGTGGGTCAGGCGCATGCGAGAGATCACGTCGCAGGCGGCGGCCACCTTGCGCATCACACTGCCCTCTGTTTCGCGCAGCCAGAGCGATGCGCTCAGGTGCTGCGCGGTCATGCGCAGGGGCGAGATCAGGTCGGACTGGAGTTGATAGGCCTGATACAGCATGGTTTCTTTCCTGGGACAACGTGTGGCATCGCAGGCAAGTTGTGGGCCAACGGGGTGTTGCACCGGCCCGGTGCGTGGTGGGTGCACAGCGATGGCACAGCCCTTGCTCTGAGGATGCCCCCAGGAGGAGCATGTTCATGGCCAAAGCGGTACTCACGATCAGCAGCAAGAACTACGGTGCCTGGGCCTTGCGTGGCTGGCTCATGGCCCGCATGGCCAAGCTGGAGTTCACCGAGAACGTGATCTCGCCGGACGACCCGGCCATGAAGGCGGAGATGCTGTTGCTCTCTGCCTCGATGCGCGTGCCGGCGCTGGAGCACGACGGCATTCACGTGTGGGATACGCTGGCAATTGGCGAATACCTCAACGAAATCAAGCCCAAGGCGGGGTTGTTGCCCGCCGACCGGGCGGCGCGGGCGCATTGCCGTGCGATCTGTGGCGAGATGCACTCCGGTTTCTCGGCGATGCGTTCGTCGTTGCCGATGAACATCAAGGCGTCGTTCCCGAACTTCAAGCTGTGGTCGCGCGCGCAGACGGACATCGATCGCGTCGAGGCGATCTGGAACGAGTGTCTGGATACCTATGGCGGGCCTTACCTGTTCGGCGACAAGCCCTGCATGGCGGATGCGATGTTCGCGCCGGTCGTCACGCGCTTCATCACCTACGAGGTGGCGATCAGCCCGGCCTGTGTGGCGTATTGCGACACCATCATGGCCCTGCCCGCCATGAAGGAGTGGGTGGCGGCTGCGGAGGCCGAGCCCGACGACATCGACGAGCTGGACGCGGAGTTTTAGGCGTTGGCCCTTCTTGCCTGCACTTCGCGGGATCGAACACCCGGGTGCCCTGAAGAAACGGCAGTGAGAAGGGAAGTTCAACCCCAGGGCGTAGGCTTGGGAATCTCACAAACTGGTTCCACATCGATCGACTTGAAGTCGGCCGGAGAAACAATCTCCAGGTACTCCATGTCGGGCGAATAGTCGAACAGGTAGTGGCTGATGCCGGGGCGCTGGTGCACGCAGTCGCCGGCCTCCACCAGCGTCTCCTTGTCCTCGTACATGAACCGCGCCCAACCCTTGAGCATGATCACGATCTGGAAATCCGCCTCGTGCCGGTGCCAGCCCGTGCCTTCCTCCGGTGGCATGTTGGCTTTCACCAGGTGCGCAATCACCTTGCCATGCGTCGCCTGGGCGATCCCCAGGTCGCGGTACAGGAAAAAATCGCGCAGGCCACCGCTCACGTAGTCGCCTTCGCCGCCCTTCACGTGAGAAAACAAAGTGGAGGTTCGATCAAGCATGGGACGCTCCTTTCTGGGGATAGACAGCAACCATCTGCTGCGCTGCAGCACAAAGCACAAAATGTTCCTGTCCTCTAGGCCGGGTTTCGTGCACCAGACTGGCCCACCGACGCACCAGCGTGCCTCAGGGATAATCACCCTCCTATGAGCGGCAACACCTTCGGCACCCTGTTTTGCGTCACCAACTTCGGTGAATCCCACGGCCCAGCCATTGGCTGCGTGATCGACGGCTGCCCGCCGGGCATGGAACTCAGTGAGGCCGATATCCAGGCCGAGCTCGACCGCCGCCGCCCTGGTACCAGCAAATTCGTCACCCAGCGCAACGAACCCGACACGGTCGAGATCCTCAGCGGCGTGTACGAAGGCAAGACCACCGGCACCCCCATCGCGCTGCTGATCCGCAACACCGATCAGCGCAGCAAGGACTACGGCAACATCCTGCAGACCTTCCGCCCAGGCCATGCCGACTACACCTACTGGCAGAAATACGGCATTCGAGATCCGCGCGGCGGTGGGCGCAGCTCGGCACGCCTCACAGCGCCCACCGTCGCCGCTGGCGCGGTCGCCCGGAAGTGGCTCAAGGAACGCTACGGCACCACCTTCCGGGGCCACATGACGCACATCGGCGAACAGGCGATTCCCTTCGAGAGCTGGGACCACGTGCCCAACAACCCCTTCTTCGCCCCGGTGGCCGATGTGTCGGCCATCGAAACCTACATGAGCGAGCTGCGCAAGAGCGGCGATTCCTGCGGAGCGCGCCTGCGCGTCACCGCGCAAGGCATGCCCGTCGGTCTGGGCCAGCCCCTGTACGACCGACTTGATGCCGACATCGCCTACGCGATGCTCGGCCTCAACGCCGTCAAAGGCGTGGAGATCGGCGCCGGTTTTGCCAGCGTCGCGCACCGGGGCAGCACGCACGGCGACAGCCTCACGCCAGAGGGCTTCAAGGGCAACAACGCCGGCGGCGTGCTCGGCGGCATCAGCACCGGGCAAGACCTCGAAGTCGCCATCGCGATCAAGCCCACCAGCTCCATCCTGATTCCGCGCGAAACCATCGACACGGCGGGCCACGCCACCGAAGTCATCACCAAGGGCCGCCACGACCCTTGCGTGGGCATCCGCGCCACCCCCATCGCCGAGGCCCTGCTGGCCCTGGTGGTGATGGACCACGCACTGCTGCACCGCGCGCAATGCGGCGACGTGCAATTGCCCACGCCGGACATCGCGGCCCAGTCGCGCGGCTGAGCCGCCTTGGCGACCGATCCGCCGCCGGGCCGCCCCAAGGCGGATCAGCCCCCTCGGGGGGCAGCGACCCGCGCAGCGGTGGAGCGTGGGGGCAAGGATGACTCGCCGCCGGGCCGCCCCAAGGCGGATCAGCCCTCTCGGGGGGCAGCGACCCGCCAACTTTTCCCCTTCGCTGCGCTGTCCGCGAGTTACTTCGCGCACATCGGTTTCTTCAATCCGTATCTGCCGCTCTGGCTGAAAGAGCTGGGCTTCGGCCTGATTGCCATCAGCGTGCTGACTTCGGTGCAGTCGGCCACGCGGCTCTTCGCGCCTTACCTGTGGGGCTCCCTGAGCGACCGCACAGGCGAGCGCGTGCGCCTGCTGCGCTTTGGCGCCACCACCGCGCTGCTGCTCTCGCTGGGCCTGTGGTTCGACGGCGGTGGCGTGGTGCTGTTCGTGGTGCTGTTGCTCATGTTCAGCCACACCAGCGGCATGATGCCCATGAGCGAAGCCGCGCTCGCCCACCTGGTGAGCCAGGGTGGGCATTTCGACGCCAGGCGTTATGGCCGCGTGCGCCTGTGGGGCTCGATGGGCTTTCTCGTCACGGTGGTCGCTGCGGGTTTCTGGTTCGAGCGCTTCGGCCTGGTTCACTTTCCCGCCTGGACGCTGGGCACGCTCGCTGCCGTGGCCATCAGCGCCTGGTTGCTGCCCGACTTCCGTGAACCGGCGCACACCACGCAAGAGCCTCAGCCTGGCGTGTGGCCGGTGTTGCGCCAGCCGCCGGTGCGCTGGTTCTTCGCGGCGGTGTTTTTCCACGTGCTCGCGCACATCTTCATCTACGTCTTTTTCTCGCTCTACCTGGATTCACTGGGCTACAGCAAGACGGTGATCGGCCTGATGTGGGCGCTGTCGGTGGTGATCGAGATCGGCTGGTTCTTCACCCAGGGCCGCTGGTTGCCGCTGCTGTCGCTCTCGGGCTGGCTGGTGCTCGCCGCCGCGCTCATGTCGCTGCGCATGGGCCTCACGGCAGGCTTCGCGCTCATGTGGCCGGTGCTGTTGTTCGCGCAGGCGCTGCACGCCATCACCTTCGCTGCGCACCACACGGTCTGCATCGCCATGCTTTCCCACCATTTCCCCGGTCGCCTGCGCGGGCGCGGCCAGGCGCTCTACACCGTGGTGGGCTATGGCCTGCCCGGCGTGGTGGGTGGGCTCAGCGGCGGCCTGCTGAGTTCGGCCTTCGGCCTGGCCAGCGTGTTCTGGCTGTCCGCGCTGCTGGCGCTGGTGGCCACCGGCTGTGCGATGCGGGCCCGTGCCCTGAACGCGACCCTGTCGCAAGGGTGAAAGGGACAACCCTCGGCTGGATCGTTTATCGAACGAAAGCGTGCGAACATCGAACACGTGTGGCGTGCAAACCCTGGTCACGCGGGTGGTTGACACCTAAAGTGCGGGGTGGTCCCGTTTCTAGATTCCGGAGTTGTCGACATGAGTGATTTCCTGCTCAACCCACAGGAAGGCCGCGAGCCCCTGCAAGCCTCTTTCAGCGACGCGGCCAACCCGCTGGGTCTGGATGGCATCGAATTCATCGAATACGCCACCAGCAAGCCGCAGGCGCTGGGGCAGGTGCTGGAGATGATGGGCTTTCGCCCGGTGGCGCGCCACCGCTCGCGAGAGGTGCTGCTGTACCGCCAGGGTGGTCTCAATGTGGTGGTCAATGCCAACCCCGTGGATGCCAAGGGCGCCGGCCACGGCAGCGACGTGCCGTCGATCTCGGCCATGGCGCTGCGCGTGCGCGATGCGCGCGCGGCCTACCACTACGTGCTGGAGCGCGGTGCCTGGTCGGTGCCCACCCATGCCGAGGTGATGGAGCTCAACATCCCGGCCATCCACGGCGCGGGCGGCAGCCGCATCTACTTCGTGGACCGCTACAAGGACTTCTCGATCTACGACGTGGACTTCGTGCCCATCCCCTCGGTGGACCAGCACCCACCGGCCACCGCCGGCATCCACTTCTTTGGCGTCGTGCAATACATCGGCCCCGAGCGCAGCAACGACTGGATTGCGTTCTACGAAGAGCTCTTTGGCACCGAGCTGATTCCCGACGAACAACGCTTCGGCATCATGCCCAAGGGCACGCTGCTGCGTACACCGGCGCTGGACCCGTCGCAGCGCTTCATGCTGCAGCTCATCGAACCCGAGATTCACGTGGTGGACGCCGACGAGCGCCTGCAACGCATCGGCCTGGGTGTGCCCGACGTGCTGGAAGCGGTCAAGGCGCTGCGCGCGCTCGGCGTGGAGTTTGTCGAGACCCAGGCCGCGCACACCGAGCAGCGTGGCGCCATCAGCAAGACCTACCTGGGCTCGGTGGTCTTCGAGCTGGTGCACAGTGAGAAGGAGTGAGGCCATGAGCCCGAAACGCGCTTCCATCGAGGCCATCAGCGGCTTCGGCATGGACACCATCACGCTGGCCGGCCCGCTCGAAGCCAAGCTGGAGGCGATGAAGGCCGCCGGCTTTTCGCAGGTGATGCTCAAGGCCAACGACCTGGTGGGCCACCCCGGTGGCCTGGGCGCGGCCGTGCAGGCCGTGAAGGACAGCGGCCTGCGTGGCACCGGCTTTCAGGTGCTGCGCGACTTCGAGGGCCTCTCGGGCCACCTGCACCACTACAAGGTGGACATTGCCAAGAGCATGCTCGAGATGTGCGCCGCGCTGGGCTGCAAGGTGCTGCTGGCCTGCTCCTCGACCTCGGCGCACGCTTCGCAAGACCTTGACCACATCGCGCGCGACCTGCGAAAACTCGCCATGCTGGCGATTCCCTTTGGCATCCGCATCGCCTACGAAGGCCTCTCCTGGGGCCGCACGGTCAACGAGTTCACCACTGCGTGGGACGTGGTTTGCCGCGCCGACTGCCCCAACCTTGGCCTGGGCATCGACTCGTTCCACATCTTCGCGGCCAAGACTTCGCTGGAAGAGATCGACTACCTCGACCCCTCCAAGATCTTTCTCGTGCAGCTGGCCGACTTCATGTGGCAGGAGACCAAGACCTTCGAGGAACGCATGGCCACCGCGCGGACCTTCCGCGTGTTTCCTGGCGAGGGTGTGCACAGCGAGCAGCTGGCCGAACTCGTGCTCAAGCTCGATGCCCTGGGCTACGAAGGTGACTACAGTTTCGAGGTGTTCAACGACGACTACCAGCAGATGCCGCTGCCGGTCGTGGCCGAGCGCGCGCGCCGCTCGGCACTCTGGCTGGCCGAGGATGTGATGCGCCGCTCCATGCCGCTGCCCAACCAGATGCGTCTGAAAACCTTGAGGGCCTGAGGAAACGCCCAGACCAGAGATGCCGCCGATCCGGCCTTGCCGGTCGGCAGGCATCGCCCCCTTGAGGGGGTGACGCCGAAGGCGGCGCAGGGGTGGGCTCTCTCACCCGCGCCGCAGGCGCACGCCGAGCCAGCCGCACAGCGCGATGAGCGCGATGCCGGCGATCGTCCAGCCATCGGGCGCGTAGCCGAACACCACCCAGCCCGCCAGCGTGGCGAAGGCGATCTGCGCGTACAGGTAGGGCGTGAGGCGCGAGGCCGGCGCGTGGTGGTAGGCCTGAATCAACAGGTAGTGGCCCACCGAGCCAAACACGCCGAGCAGGCCCGCCAGCGCCCAAAGCGTCCAGTCCGTCATCGGTGCCCAGCCCCAGGGCAGCAGGAGCGAACAGCAGGCCAGCCCGAGCAGCCCGGTGTAGAAGTGCATGGTGCCCGGGTCTTCCGTGCGCACCATGCGGCTGGTGAGGATCTGGTAGGCCGCGTTCACGAGCACCAGCAGCAAGGGCAGCAGCATCGCGCCGTGAAAGTCGCTGCCCTTGGGGCGAATGACGATCAGCGCGCCGGCCAGGCCACCGATCACCAGCGCCCAGGTGAGGGCCGGCACGCGTTCGCGCAACATCAAAGCGGCGAGCAGGGTGACCGCCAGCGGCACCAGCATCATGATCGCGGTGAACTCGCCCACGGGCACGTGGCGCAGGGCGATGTAGGCGACCACGCTGGAACCCAGCATCAGCACCCCGCGGCCGAACTGCCAGCCGGGTGCGCGGGTGTGCAGCAGCGTGCGCCCGCGCTGCGGCCAGAGCAGTGCCGTGGTCATCAGGGTCTGGGTGAGGTAGCGCAGCCAGACCGCCATCACCACCGGCACGGCGGGGCCCACGTACTGCGAGGTGGTGTCCAGCAGCGCGAAGCACAGCGTCGCGCACACCAGCAGCGCAATGCCCAGCGCGGTGCGTTGCGGGGAATGGGCGTCGGGGTTCTTCGCCACGCCGGCTCAGTAGCTCAGCCGGGCCACGGAGCGCAACACCTCGGCGGTGGTGGTGGGCAGGCCAAAGAACTCCAGGTAAGCCGGAATCTGCTCGAACAGCATGTCCGAGCCCACCTGGACGCGGCAACCCCGGGCCTGCGCGGCCGACAGGAAGGCCGTCATCTCGGTCTTCATCACCACCTCGCCCACGAAGGTCTTCGCCTGCAGGCGCGAGACGTCCATCGGCAGCGGATCGCCCTCGTTCATGCCCATGGGTGTGGCGTTGACCACCAGGTCCATCTCGGCGGGGTCGTTGCTGCCGGTGCTCACCTCGATCTGCGGGTAGCTGGCCTTCAGGCGCTGGCCCAGGGCTTCGGCCGATGCGGTGTTCACGTCATACAGCGCGATGGCGGCGATGCCGGCGCCGGCCAGCGAGGCCGCGATGGCACAACCCACGCCGCCGCTGCCCACCACCAGCACGCGCGCACCCTGCAGGTTCAGGCCCTTGCGCTGCACGCCTCGCACGAAGCCCGCACCGTCGAACATGTCGCCCACCAGGCGGCCGTCCTCGGTGCGCTTGACGGCGTTGCAGGCGCCGGCCACTTTCACCGTCGGCGTGACCTCGTCGATCAGGCCCACGGTGGCCACCTTGTGCGGCATGGTGATGAGCGCCCCCCGGATGTTGCTGAGCGTGAACACCGACTTGAGGAAGGCGGGGTAGTCGGCCGGCTTGCAACCGAAGGGCACCACCACCGCGTTCACACCCACGTGCTCGAAGTACGGGTTGTAGATCATCGGCGACTTGAAGGTGTGCGTCGGATAACCGATGTGAGCGATGAGCTCGGTGGTGCCATTGATCATGGTCGGAAGGTGCTCGAAACGGAGGAGGGGGGGTCAGGCCTTCTTGGCGCGCGCGTGGTTCACGGCGGTGCGCAGGGCCAACAGGTAGCTGTCCACGCCGAAGCCGGCGACCTGGCCCTGCACGATCTCGGCCAACACCGAATGGTGGCGGAACGGCTCGCGGGCATGGATGTTGGACATGTGCAGTTCAACGATCGGGCAGGTGAGGATGGCCAGCGCGTCGCGCAGGCCATAGCTGTAGTGCGTCCACGCGCCGGCGTTGATCAGCACCGCGTCCACGTTGTCGAAGTAGGCCTGGTGAATGCGCTCGCACATCGCGCCTTCAAAGTTGGTCTGGAAGTTCTCGACCTCCACGCCCAGTTCCTTGCCCAGCGCGTCGAGCTGGTCGTTGATCTGGTCGAGTGTGATGGTGCCGTACTGCTTGGGGTCGCGCTTGCCGAACATGTTGTGGTTGATGCCGTGCAGCATGAGAACTTTCATCGTCGCTCCAGAAGATGGGGTGGTTTAAATAGAGGAAAAAAGGTCAGGCCAGTTCGACGACACGCCCCGTGGCGGCCGCTTCGGCAATGGCTTCGGTGACACGCAGATTGTCCAGTCCGTCGCGCGCGGTGACCAAGGGGCTGGCCTCGCCGCGCACCACAGCGCCGAAATGTTCCATCTGGTGTTTCAGCGGATCGTCGCGCACCAGGCCCACTGTACCCACCTCGAACGGTTTCCACCACGAACGGTCTTCGGCGCGTGGGTAGGTCTTCAGCCGCATGGTGGGCACCGAGAGGCTGCCGTCGGTGCCAGCGATCACGTAGCAGTCTTCATCGTCGTAGCTTGGGTAGGCCTTGTTCTCCTGCGAGGTCTGCTCCCAGCTGCGTGGGCAGGCGGCGGTGTCCGACAGCATGAAGCTGCCGAGCACACCGTTGGCGAAGCGCAGGTTGATGGCCACCGTGTCTTCCACCGCGAAGCCGCGCGTGGCATGCGACTTGAACGCCTGCACCGCCGTGATGTCGCCACAGAGCATGCGCAGGTTGTGCACCTCGTGGATCATGTTCAGCAGGATCGGTCCGCCACCGATCTCGCGGCGCCAGGGGCCGTCCGCGAAATAGCTCTCTGGCTTGTAGAAGGTGGCGCTGCCCATCACGCTCACGAGCCGGCCCAATTGGCCTGAGGCCACCACCTGGCGCGCTTTGGCCATGATGGGGCTGTGGGCGCGGTGGTGGCCGATCAGCACGGGCGAGCCGGTTTTCTCCACCACCTCCACCAGCCGCTGGCCTTCGGCAACGGTCGTGGCGATGGGCTTTTCAAGCAGCACCGGCAGGCCCTCGGCGATGCACTGCAAGGCCTGTGGCACATGCAGCGCATTCGGCGTGGCCAACACCAGGCCATCGGGCCGGTTGGCGGCCAGCAAAGCCTCGATGGAAGGGTAGAGCGGCACGCCGGCCCGCTCAGCCACTGCCTGAGCGGCGGGCGAGGGGTCGACCACCGCACTCAGCATGCAATGGGCACTGGCCTGCACCACGCCCATGTGGGCCTGGCCGATGTAGCCGGCGCCGGCTACAGCAATGCGGGTCTTGGACATGGTGAAACCAGAAAAGTGGGCCGATGAAAGTGCCTTCTCCAGCAGGCGCCACGGAACCGGCTTTGCCGGGCCGCAGGCGCCGCCCCCTCGAGGGGGTCACGGCCCCTTGGGCCGTGGCAGGGGTGGGCTTACTTCCTCACTTTGGCCAGTTCGGCCTGCAGGCTCTGCACCGTGTCCTGGCCCACCGCCACCGCGAACTTGGCGATCACCGGGCGCAGCTTGTCGCGCAGCTTGTCGGTCTCGGCGGCCGACAACTCGGTCACCTGCATGCCGCCCTTCTTCATGTTGTCCAGCGCTGCTGCCACCTGGCCTCGCGCCTGCTCACGCTGGTACTTGGCCGATTCCTGTGCGGCGTCGGCAATGATCTTCTTCTGCGCTGCGTCCAGCGTGTCCCAGAACTTCTTGCTGATGATCACCGACTGCGGGTTGTACTGGTGGTTGCTCAGTACCACGTGCTTCTGCACTTCGTAGAACTTGTTGGCGTTGATCACGGTGACCGGGTTTTCCTGGCCGTCGATCGCCTTTTGCTCCAGCGCTGCGTACACCTCGGGGAAAGGCAGTGGCGTGGGGTTGGCACCCAGGGCCTTGACCCAGTCCACGTTGATCGGGTTGGGGATCACGCGCAGCTTGAGGCCTTCCAGGTCTTCCAGCTTGGTGATGGGGCGCTTGCTGTTGGTGATGCAGCGAAAGCCCAGTTCGTAGTAGGCCAGGCCGATCAGGCCTTTTTCCTGCAGCTTGTCGTGCAGCTTCTTGCCGAAGGGGCCGTCGACCACGGCGTCGGCTTCCTTCGAGTTGGCGAACATGAAGGGGAAGTCGTAGATCGCGAATTCCTTGACCTGGCTGGCGAAGATGCCCGAGTTCATCGAGGCCATCTCCAGCGTGCCGCCCTGGATGGCCGACACGTTGGCCTGGTCGCTGCCCAGCGTGCCGCCGGGGAACAGGTTGACCTTGATCTTGCCGCCGGACTTGGCCGCCACGATCTCGGCGAACTTCTCCATGCCCAGCACGATCGGGTGGCCCTTGGGATTCTGGGTCGCGAACTTGATGGTCTTGTCCTGCGCGTGCACGGCGCCGAAGGCGGTCACCGCGAGGGCGGCAACCAGGGTTTTGAGCATCAGACGTTTCATGGTGTCTCCAAAGAAAAAATGGGCAGTGCGCTGGAATCTTGGAACCTCGGCTCGCGGCGCACCACGCACAGGCCGGGTCGTGAAAAAAGAAGGATCAGCCTGCCAGCCAGCGCGCGGGGATCATGACGATCTGCGGGAACAGCACCATCAGGAACATCAATGCAAACTGGGCCAGCATGAAGGGCCACACGCCCCTGGTCACGTCGTCCATGCTGACCTTGCCGACGCCGGCCACGGTGTTAAGCACCGTGCCCACGGGTGGCGTGATCAGTCCGATGGCGTTGTTCATGATGAAGAGCACGCCGAAGTAGACAGGGTCGATGCCAGCGGCCTTCACGATGGGCATCAGCACCGGCGTGAGGATCAGGATGGTCGGCGTCATGTCCATCGCCGTGCCCACGATGATGACCAACACCATGATGGCGGCCATGAGCAGACGCGGGTGCTCCAGCAGTGGCTGGAGCAGGGCCACCAGCTGGTCTGGCAACTGGGCCACGGTGATCAGCCAGGCCGAGACCATGGCAGCAGCCACCAGGAACATGATCACGGCGGTGGTCTTGGCCGCGTTCAGGAACAGGTTGAACAGTTGTTTGATCTTCAGCTCGCGGTAGACGAACAGCGAAATCAGCAGTGCATAGACCGCCGCCACCACAGCCGCCTCGGTGGGCGTGAACACGCCGAACTTCAAACCCACCACCACGATGAGGGGCAGACCCAGAGCGAACAGCGCGTCCTTCAGCGCCGCCATGATCTCGTGGCGGTTCTTGCGCCCCGGAGGGGTGACCATTTCCTTGCGCGCCACATACCACCAGGTGAAGCACAGGGCCACGCCGAGCATGAGGCCAGGCGCGATGCCGGCCAGGAACAGCTTGGAGATGGACACGTTGGCGGCCACGCCAAAAATCACGAAGCCGATGCTGGGCGGAATGATGGGCGCAATGATGCTGGCCGAGGCCAGCAGACCGGCGGAGCGCGCCTTGTCGTGGCCCGCGTGCACCATCATCGGCAGCAATAGGGCAGAGAGTGCCGCCGCGTCGGCCACCGCGGAGCCCGAGAGCGCGGCCATGAACACGGCGGCCATGATGCCGACATAGCCCAGTCCTCCACGCACATGGCCCACCAGCGCCATCGCAAAATTCACGATGCGGCGTGAAAGGCCGCCTGCGTTCATGATCTCGCCAGCCAGCATGAAGAAGGGCACGGCGAGCAGCGGGAAACTGTTGGAACCCTCAATCAGGTTTTGCGCCAGGATCTGCGCATCGAACATGCCCAGGTGCCACATCAGGGCCACGCCGCTGAGCAGCAGCGCGAAGGAAATGGGGATGCCGATGGCCATGGCGGCCAGCAGGGCGCCCAGGAAGATAACGATGGTCATGATGGAGCTGACTGGGGTTCAGGGATGGGCGTCGCCGTGCGGCACGTCTTCAGATTCGCGGATGCCCACGAGCTCGTTCTCGCTCATGCGGCCCGACAGCAGGCGCCACAGTTGCAGCAGCAGAACCGGCGCGGCCAACACCGCGAACACCAATCCGCTGGCGTAGAAGTACCCCATCGAGGTCTCCATCACCGCGCTGGTGGAGTCCCAGTTGATCTTGACCTGCTCCCAGGCGCCCTGGTAGATCAGCCAGCAGACGTACAGCATCAGCACCAGGCTCAACGCCAGGCAGATCTTGCGGCCGAGCACCGGCAGGCGAGAGATCAGGGAGTCGGTGCCAAGGTGGGCGCGTTCGTTGAGCGCCACCACGCCGCCGAGGAAAGTCATCCACACGAACAGCCAGCGCGACAGTTCTTCGGAGAGGGTGATGCCCGAGTTGAAGCCATAGCGCATCAGCACGTTGCCGAACACCATGACCACCATGAGGGCGAGGGACAGCACCATCAGCCAGGCCAGCAGCCGACAGTACTTGTTGATGAGGTTCTGGATCACGCAGGTCTCCTGGGTCGTTCCGTTCGATTTATTAATGTACGAACTGGTTAGTTTTCCACGAATTGGTGATTACCCTAGGTCGGCCCACCGGCCGTCGGGTCGTGAAAGGGAGGCCGTGGGAGAGCCGGTGTGCGTCAGGCGCTCACGTAGCGCAGCACCATCTCGGTGATGGCGGTGCGGCGCGCTGCCGCCACCTTCGGGTCGCTCAGGTCGCGCTTGAAGATCAGGCCGAAGGTGTGGCGGTTGGACACATTGAAGAAAGTCAGCGCGGAGATGGAGGCGTGGATGTCGATGGCGTCGAGCCCCGGGCGGAACACGCCGGATGCCACGCCTCGCTCGTAGAGCCGGCGAATGGCCGAGATCGCCGGCACATTGAGTTGCTGAATGGTCTGGCTCTGCGCCAGGAACTGGCCCCGGTTCATGTTTTCCGAGATCACCAGCCGGATGTAGTTCTCGTTGCTGGAGTGGTGGTCGAAGGTGAACTCCACCAGCTTGCGCAGCGCGGCCTCGGGCGCCAGATCTTCCAGGTGCTGCTCGCTCTCGATCTCCCGCATGCGCCGGTACGACTCTTCGAGCACGGCAAGGTACAAGCCTTCCTTGCTCTGGAAGTAGTAGTAGATCATCCGCTTGCTGGTTTGCGTGGCGGCCGCGATCTCGTCGATGCGCGCCCCCGCCAACCCCTTCTCCGCGAACTCGGCCAGGGCCACCTCCATGATGTTGGCCATGGTCCGCTCCGGGTCGTTGGTGCGGGTGGTTTCCTTGACGGGCGCCGCGTTGCGCGCGGGCCGCCGTTTGGAATGTACCGTTTCGTTCATTTGTGCAGTATAGGGTCGACACGCGCGCCGTGGCTCATTCCTCCTCCAGCATCGCAGCGAACGAAGGGGGCATCGCCGGGCGATCGTCATCGATCTGCACTACGACGCGTTCGATGGCGCCGCTGAACACCGCCGGGGGCAGGCAGGCGCGGCTCACGGGTGCGTTGCCATAGCCGCAGGTCAGCCCTGCGGTGATGCCGTAGGTGGTCCAGGTACCGGGCACGCGCACCTCGCTCACGCGCTCGCCGTCGAGCCAGAGGCTGAACAGGCCGCCGGCCGGCTCGGTGCGCTCGAACTGCACCCGCAGCAAGACCGCGCCGGCGTGCAAGGGCGCGCGCAGCGTGTGGGACACGGTGTCGGTGTAGACGTACTCGAACACCGCCATGCCCTCGTTGCAATACAGCACATAACCACCGAAGCGGTTGCCGCACGCGAGCACGATGCCATGCGCCTGCGCCGAAGCCAGCCGCAGCTCGGCCTCGATGTGGTAACTGCGGCCATTGATCGCCGGCACCATCAGCCGGTCCACCCGCGCCATGCCGGCCTGGTACTCGTAGCGCCGCGGCATTTCGTCGCGGAACCAGGCGAAGGCGCGTTCGGATTCGCGGTCGTCCAGTGGCAGCACCTGGTAGCGGCGCGCCTCCTGCCACCACAGGTCCACCATCTCCCTCACGCGCTGCGGGTGCTGCGTGGCCAGGTCGTTCGTCTCCGAGAAGTCGTTGGCCATGTCGTACAGCTCCCAGCGGTCTTCGGCGAAGTCCGCGCCTTTGGTGTGCCGGGCCACCACCTTCCAGCCTCCCTGCCACAGCGCGCGGTCGCCCACCAGTTCGAAGTGCTGGATCTGCTTGCGCGTGGGCGCATCGGGTTGGTCGAAGGTGTAGCCCATGCCGGTGCCGTGCAGCGGCAACTGGCTCACACCCCGGTAAACCTCGGGCGCCGGCAAGCCCAGTTCATCGAGCAGCGTGGGCACGATGTCGGTCACGTGGTGGTACTGCCCGCGCACCGCGCCGCCGTCGGTGATGCGCTTGGGCCAATGCACGATGAGTGGCGCGCGGATGCCGCCGCCATGGGTGTTTTTCTTGTACCACTTGAGCGGCGTGTTCGACACCTGTGCCCAGCCCATGGGGTAGTGGGGGAATGAGTGCTCGCCCCCGATCAGTTCCAGGCGCTCCAGGATGTGCGCCACGCTTTCCTTCTCGGTCTGCAGGTGCTTGCGGATGTTCACCGCCCCGGTGGGGCCGCCTTCGCCGCTAGCGCCGTTGTCCGAGAGCAGCACGATCACGGTGTTGTCCAGCTGGCCCGTGTGTTCCAGGTGATCGACCAGCCGGCCGATCTGCGTGTCGGTGTGCGACAGGAAGGCCGCATAGGTTTCCTGAAGGCGCGCGCAGACCTTGCGCTCGTCCGCATCCAGTTCGTCCCAGGTCGACACGCCGGGGTTGCGCTCGGACAGTTTGGTGTTCTGCGGCACGATGCCCAGGGCCTTCTGCCGCTCCAGGCGCCGCGCGCGGATCACGTCCCAGCCCTCGTCGTAACGACCGTGCTGGCGCGCGATCTCGTCGGCTGGCACGTGCAGGGGCCAGTGGCCCGCGCCAAAGGCCAGGTAGGTCAGCCACGGGCGGTGCGGTGCCGAGGTGACGTGGTCGCGCACCGAGGAGATGGCATGGTCGACCAGGTCTTCGCTCAGGTGGTAGCCGGGCCGGGGCGTGTGGCGGATCGGGTGGTTGTCCTCGTGCAGGTCGGGGTTCCAGTGGTCCACGT
>Ga0067045_1029465_pt1 | contig 20624 bp, 18 predicted proteins | sample TerdegcTABiofilm_FD_59184 | JGI IMG/M metagenome (GOLD analysis project Ga0067045, IMG submission 59184) | Combined Assembly of (Gp0054472, Gp0054536) Wastewater bioreactor microbial communities from Singapore -Terephthalate degrading...
AGGACCCATAGCGCTGGTCACAGTAGCGGGACTGCAGCGGATTTTCACCGCTTTCCCTTTTAATCCCCTAAGGGGAACCTATTAGAAATATGCTTCTTGATTGATATAATACTATGAGGGAGTAATACAGTCAAGTGAAATGGCCTTTTTAGATAATACCATTTTTTACCGCATACAAAACTGCTTCTGCCCTAGTTTTTATATTTAACTTCTGAAAGATATGTGAGATATGACTCTTAACTGTGCTTTCACTTAGATATAACTCTTCTGCAATTTCCTTGTTAGACTTTCCTCTAGCTATCTCTCTAAGTATATCTAATTCTCTTGGAGTAAGTTCATTACTTGACTTTGGGTCTGAGGTTATCAGCTTTAAGAGCTTACGAGATATACGTGGATTTATCATTGTAGTTCCTTTGTAGACGTTTTTTATAGCCTTAACTAGATTTTCTAATGAGATGTCTTTAAGGATATAACCAACCGCTCCTGCCTGAAACATCCGCATAATAAGGTCATCCTCTTCATATACAGAAATGGCAATAATCTGAATAGAAGGATTCTGAGCCTTTATCATCTTTGTAGCTGATATACCATCTATGCCGGGCATCCTTATGTCCATAAGAATTATGTCGGGTTTAAGCCGTTCTGCCTTCTCTATTGCCTCTTGCCCACTATAAGCCCTACCCACAACCTCTATATCCTTTTCTCCTTCAAGTAGCTTGGCTATCCCATCACATATTAGAACCTGGTCATCTACGACAAGGACCTTTATAGTCCCCATCTGCTTCCTCCTATAAGGGGACATAGATTTCTATCCTAGTCCCTTTATGTGGGAAGCCCTCAATCTTAAAAATACCATCTAACGATATTATCCTATCCTCCATTATCTTTATTCCAAAAGAGTTACTTGTGTCCTTATACTTTTCATAATCAAAGCCTATCCCATCATCTTCGATTTTTATGCTTACTCCGTTCTCTTCCACATTACATTCTATATAAGCATTATCCGCCATACTGTGTCTCCTTATATTTACTATCGCCTCCCTTACTACAAAAAAGAGAATTTCTTTAATCCTCTTTGGTACTATACTTTCATCTCCACTTAGGGTAAGGTTAAAAGTTATACTCGACCTCTTCTCTACTCCTTCTATATATCTTCTTAGGTTTTCAAAGAGACCTTCCTCCAAGGCTATCGGCTTTTCCTCATAAATGATACATCTAACATCATTTAATACATTCTTCAATAGGCTTTCTAATTCGTCTATTTCACTTAAAATATTTTTAGGTACTTTCAGCTTCTTTATACACTCTACTCTTATAATCCCTTCAGTTACACCCTGACAGATCCTATCATGGAGTATGTTAGTTATTCTTTTTCTCTCCTCCTGCCTTATTGTCTCTTTTATAGATAGGTAATTTGAAAGATTCCTAATTACTAAGGTTACATCTCTTAATAGGACTTTCAATTTCTTTATCTCTCTAGGTTCAGGTAGCCCACTATCAAATCTCAGATAGGTAGCTCCAAACAGCTCTTCCTTATATAAAAGAGGAAAGGCTATAGAATTCTCAATAGATATCTCTTTCTTATCTTCTAAGACCATACTAAAGAGGTCATTTATTTCTTCTCTTAAATCTAACAAAATTTCATTAGGAAAGGTGTAAGTCGTCCTAATAATATCGCCTTCATAAATTCCTATAGCTCCAAAAGATGCCCTAGTAAACTTTACTAAACTCTGCAGTAAAGACTTCATCATACAGTTTATATTTTTATATTTAGATATATTCCGTAGTATCCTATATTGAGCCCTTGCCAGCTTAGTAGCCTGTAAGTTTCTATGAAAAGCCAAAACGCCTTTCATAAGAGCAGTAAAATATCTCCCAAAGATAGTAGCAGTCTCTAAATCTTCTATAGAAAATGCTACCTTCCCAGGAGAACGGTTTATGTTTATTACCCCAATTCTACTTTCCCCATCTATAATTGGCAGTACGATAGAAGAACCGATATCATCTCTTGTAAGAGGACGCCCTAGAAAAGTGTCACCGCTATTAAGTATAAGAGACATTCTATTCTTCAATGCATATCCAGCTATCCCTTCACCTAGTGATTCTTTTACCTCTTCTACCTCAGGAGAGATGCCTCTATAACTAGTAATCCTAAGGACTTTTTCAATAGAGTCTAATAGCATAATAGAACCACTATCACCGTCCATCATATTTAAGAGCATATCTAATACTTGACGGGAGAGATTTTTGATCTCTCTATAGATTACATCCCCTGCCCCCCTTATAGACACCTTTAGCCTCCCTCCTTCAAAAGGATAAGATTATTACTATACTCTAAATCTTTTTATTAAAAAGTATTTTCCCAAAAACTCTTTTATTACTTAAAATTATACATCAATACTATAACTAAGTCAAATCCTTGTATATACCTATAACTTATACTCAACCCTAAAGTATACACCCCTTCCATAAGAAGGAGCTATAATATTATCAGGGTATTTAGAATCTCTGTAGTCATAGCCTATAACAAAGGATAGAGAGTTATTTGGCTTAAACTCTAATTCTATCCTAGCTGAAGAGAGTAATGTAATGTCTGAGGTCCTAAAGTATTCTAGTTTCAGGGTAGTATAATCTGATATCCTATATCTAGCAGATAGGTCTATACCTATGTCAGAATAGGACTTTCCTTGGATGTTATCATTCATCAAGAGACCAAAGACCTTACCTTTAAGAGTCAAAGTTGAATAAGGATATGTCTCTTCCTCTATAGATATATTCAAGGCATCTATAGAGAGATTTTCGTTTCTAGCTAACCTACAGGAAAGACCAGCTATAATATCAGCTGTCAGCTGATAGTTAAGGCTTAAGCTTAAGCTCTTTAGTCCGTCTTGGATATAAATCCCATCTAAAGTAATTCTACTTTTACTGCCTATGGGGAAACTACCCTCTATGTCTATTCCTGACCTTACAGTTGTGCTACTCAAATTACTTGTTGAAATATCAATTACAGTAATCGGTCCCCCTGAAATTACCAAACCTTTAGGTTCCTCTCTTTTTACTTCCGGCAGTTTAGTCGAACTGTAAGTGCTGGTCTCTAAAACAGGCAATACACCTCTAACTAATTCTTCAGGTATCTCTCTAGCATATAAAAAGACAGTAAAGGAATCCCTTGATGTCTCATCAGAACCTATATATGGATTGAAAGCTCCAAATTTTTTAGATAACTTCCTATAATCAGTTACTCCACCAATCACAGCTACATTGTTAGAATCTAGGGATACTACTGTCTTAGTAGAACCCAAGGATTTCTTTAGGTCTCCCTCTATATAACTAGCCAATAAATCTAGGTCAAGCATCACCTTATTGTCTATAATCTCAGCTAGAATTCCCAACTCTATATTCGCAGAAAAAGAGACTGTTGTAGTATAGTTTCCTATTACAAACTTCCTATAAGTCTTTTCTTCTAAAAGAAGGCTAGACTTTTCTCTCTCTAAAACTAAAAATTTAGACCTAGCAGATTGTAAAGCATCACTTTTACTCTTTAGAATCTCCATAATAAAATCTATGTTAATGGCATTATTGTAAAAGTATCCAAGTTTTAAATCGGCAAAGTATATACCAGTATTACCACCTTCAGACTCTCCATCTAACTTCCATTCTATCTGAGCTTCTGGAGGCAATAATCTATTTATGTCACTATAGGAGGTTTTGGTATAGAGGACATCTACATAGATAAGGCGTGGCGGTTTGTCTATCTGCTTAATCTTACTGACTATACTATCTACCATAGAGTCTGGAGCAGTTATGGAGATTAGATTCAGTGAACTATCGATCTTTATAAATTGAGAAAAAGAATCACTTATCTTCTGTTTCGCTATATCTACAGATAGATACTTAGGCCTATAAAAGATAGTCTTTGATAGACTGTTAAATGTAAAGTTCTTTATATCCGGAGAGCCTACTAGATAATATCCATCCTTCTTGGCGTATACGTATCCATAGTGAGATAAAAGCATATCTAAAGCCCTCTCCAAAGGAACATCTTTCAGGTCAGCAGATACAAAGCCCTCTACTGTATTATCGGCAACTATTATTACCCCTGTCTGACCTGAAATATCTCGGAGTGCCTGCCTTATATCAGTATCTACAAACACATTATTTACAAGGACCTCAGCCATTACATTTGCAGGTAAGAAGAAAAGGATAAAAAAGAATATTAAAACCTTTCTCATCTTCCCCTCTTACTTGGGAGATTCAAGGTCACTTACTATTTTACAGGTAAGAAGTATTACTATATCACTAATCTCTTTTGTCTTTCTCTTATTGGAGAATAAAGTCCCCAAGATAGGGATATCACCCAAGATAGGAACTTTATCTACAACTTCTCTTTCGATCTCCTGCTTTAAGCCACCAATAACTACCGTCTGATTATCCTTTATCCTAATGGTAGTAGAAACTATTCTTCTTAATGCAGTAGGGGTCTCAACACCCATCTGCACATCACTTACCTCTGCTGAAATGGCAAGAAACATATCATCAGGCTCATCACCTTCTGACTCAATAATCCTAGGGAGAATTCTTAACGTAATGCCACCCTTTATCATCTGTAGGGTTCTAGTTAGTGTTGTCTCTGTCCCTGTAGTTATAATGATATACTCTTCCCTACCTAGTTCTATAGATGCCTCTTTTCCGTCTAATGTTGATATCTTTGGCGATGCCTTAACTTTCGCTTTTCCTTCCTCGACTAGCGCCTTTAACTTAAGAAGTATCTTCTGAACAGAATCAAGGTTAAATGCTATCCCCCCTGTATATGAATAGCTAAGCCCTGCAGTTCCGGCTGTCTCACCCGCCTCACCTATAGGGAGAGATATGCCAAAGCTCCCCTCTAAGGTCTGTCCACCGCTTTCCGAGAGTTCTGCAACTACACCCTCAATAATTACCTGTTTTCTGGGTTTATCTAATTTGGCTATATCTTGTTTTATCCTTTCTATAATCTCTCTAGAAGAGGTAATAGTTATTATGTTATTTGTAGGGTCAACCTTTATATATGGAGTATAAAAATCGCTCAACAATCCAGCAACAGACCTGGCATCAAGATACTTTATCTTTATATGCTCAGTAGCTGTAATATTATTGAAAGTAGTGCTCTTTATATCTGGCAATCCAACAAGGTAATAATCTCCCATCCACTTATATGTATAGCCACCACCTGCCAATACTATCTCTAGGGCTTTCTCTAGAGGAACATCCTTAAGGTCTGCAGTTACCCAACCTTGAACCGTATTATCGGCTATAATATTGACTCCGGCTTGAGCTGATATATCCCTAAGGGCTTGACGGAGCTCTGTATCAACAAAGACATTCGTTATAAGTATGGTGCTTGGTGACTTTTGAACTGTCTGTTGAAGCTCCTTCTCCATAGTTGGGACATCAGCCATAACCTCTACCCAGGGCAGTAAAAATATTAGTAATAAGATAAATACTAACCTTCTCATTCCTTAACCTCCTCTTTTTTCTCTATTTTAAACTCTTTTTCAAATGTTGTCCATCTTTTCTCTCCGAAATTCACCTTAACAGTTGCTATATATTCTCCGGGTTCAAGAGGTTGGGTGTAGAGAAGCATAAACTGTCTAGTCCCATCGGGTAAAACAACTACCTCCCCATCTGAGAATGGCAACTCTTCTACTATCACTTTAGACTTCTCTTTATCGGTTCCCTTTGTCTTTATTGTAAGGACTGCACTAGCCTTTAGATGGATATTCCCAGTATTTTTAAATAGAGCCAAGAACTGCGGGAAAGAAGACTCTCCAACTCCTACAAGCTTAATATCCTGAACCTCTCCAGAGTATTTTAAATCCCCAGGCACAGTAACTAGATATAGTGTGTCTAAAGTGGTAACAATTCCTTCTTTAGCTGATGGGTCTAAGACTTCAAATGAGACATTGGCGTATCTACCACCCGGCTTTATATCTCTAGGTGGGACTACATTAATCCTAATAGAGCGCCTCTCCTTTGGTTTTAGAGTAAAACTATTGGTATCTGTTTTTATCCAATCTACACAGGAATACTTTGTATCTTCTGTCTCAATAATTTCTCCATCTGGTCCTAAGGCTACAGGCTTGGTATTAACCTTTACATCTACAGGTTTTTCCGTCATATTCTGAATAGTTATGACAGAGCTCCTAAAAGAACCGGGTGGTGCAGTTATCTCCTGTAAAGAAGGTTCTGCTACAACATCTATTCCTTTACCTTCTGCTAATGTTCCAAGTTTAGCTTCACCTGTAGTAACACTAAATGGGATACTTGCCCTTAAAGATGTTGGGACACCGTATCTTATATATGCATCTGCAATATACTCACCGGGAGGAAGCATCCTTATAATACTCTGAAATTCTCCTTCGGCACCGGGGAATAAAAGTCCCATACCTCCACCAAGAGGGATCTCTCTGATCCTTCTACCTAACCTAGATTTTATAACAAGTGTCCCTTTAGCCTGAACAGTAATATTCCCTTGATTCTTTAGTAGCGCTGTAAAAGCTATCATATTATTATTTTCTATCTTTACATTCTCTACACTAAACTCCTCTAGAGTTACTTTTCTATCAATCTTTCCTCCGGGGATTGTAACACTTACTATACTTAGTATCTGAGTGGTGATAGTTAAGCTTGCAACTCCCTCTTCCTCACCTGTAGGGGTTGTCTTCTTTTCAGGCAAAAGCTCAAATAAAACTGCACAGTATCTACTTCCATTTACACCTCTAGGGATAGTTACAGTACACTCAATAACCTTTCCTTCCTGACCCTTTAGTGTTATCTCACTAGGATTTACCTTTATCCACTCACTACAATCCCAAGGATTTGTCTCATCTTTACCTAAAGTTTGAAAATAGCCAGCCCTATTTACCTTTACGGGAACAGGTCTAATCCTAAAGTTACCCACACTACTTGGATCACCCTCATTTACTAGCAGTATGCTAAACTTTTTGGTTACACCAGGATATGAAGTAATCTCATTAAAAAGAGGGGTTACACTTATATTAAGTTGCTGGGAGAGTAATTGCGGTATAAAAGAAAAAAAGGTTATTAGAGTAACTGATATTACAAATAAAGTGCAGGTCTTTTTACTCATCTTGTTACCTCCTAAGATTTTTAAAAATAGGGGCTCCCTTAGGGAGCCCCTGGAAAATCAAAACTAATACACTACTGTTTAAAATTCCCTGATTCTGGGTCTATCCAATTCTTAAGTACTGTTAGTGATAGAGTTATTTTTGCATCATCCTGATACTCGCATGCCCTTGTCTTGGGATAGCCACCACTAGCGTCTTCTCTTACATTAATCTTTATCCATAGATAGCCTTCATGATAGCAGAATGGAATTGTAACAGAAGTTGGTAATTGGGTTGCTTTAACCCAGTTAGTTGGCATAGTATTTTCATCTTCACTAAAGCCGTACCATGTCTCTATTTTCTCGTTTGGATTTGTAGTGCTCGTTAGGTCATCAAAGCCTTGAGCTGTTGCTAGTACCTCCGCATTAGACTTGACCCAACCCTTTATTGGTCCTGCAACATATATTCCTGGCTTTCTTACCTTGATGTTCCATCCCTGTGCATCAAGTTGCCACTTTATCCATTGAGCAATAGATGCATGAGAAGCGACATCTATTTTCCAAGTCTCTTTATTGCAGAAACCACTCTGTTGGGTTCCTTGATGCCAAGCCCTAGCATTAGCTGTAAGACCACCCTTAGGTTCAGGAACCCAATTACCCTCTTCATCTAGTCTCCAAACCTGTGTCTCCTGGAGTAACTGTAACTCGCTTCCCCAAGCCAAACCTACTATACCCATCATTAAACTTATTACTAGTAATACTAACAAACCCTTTCTCACTTTAATCACACTCCTTTTATAAAATTTTTAAAAATTACTCAGCAAAAATACCAAGCCCATTAGTATCTAACCAGGGCTTATATACTGTTACTGAAATCATCACTGTGGCATCATCCTGATATTCGCATGCTCTTGTCTTAGGATAGTATTCATCTGGGTCTTCCCTTACAACAATCTTTATCCAGAGATGTGCACTGTGCTCACAGTACGGAACTCTAAGGGTCTCTTGGTCTAATGTCTTTGCCGGATACCAGACCATTGCTGAAGAAGGCATCTCTTCTCCAAATGAATAGTATGTCTCTATAGCTTCACCTTGATTGTTCTTTAGATCATCGAATCCGTAGAATGTTACTAAGACGTCTGCATTGGACTTAATAGAGCCATTAATACAGTTGGCTATGTATGTGCCCGGTTTTCTTACCCTAAAATACCATCCCTGACCAGAAAGTTGCCACTTTATCCACTGAGCAATAGATGCATGTGTAGCGACATCTATTTCCCAAGTCTCTTTATTGCAGAAACCACTCTGCTGAGTTCCTTGTTTCCAAGCTCTAGCATTGGCAAGTCTGTTTCCTATCCCTTGAGGAATCCAAGTCCATTGTCCTGTGTATGGATCTATATCCCACTTCCAGACCATAACTTCATCACCAATATCTAATTCGCTTGCCCAAGCTAGACTAACTATGCCCATCAATAAACCTGCAACTAAAGTTATTAGTAAAACTTTTCCCATAATCTCACCTCCTTTCATTAGACTCTTCGAGATAACTAACTCTATATAAACAGGTAAGGGGATTCCCTTTACCTTTGTTAACTGCTGTTTTATTTCTTGCGTGGTTTCTCATCGTTACCTGGCACCTCTACCAATATTTCGCCTGTAGTCACAGAATATCCGGTTCCACCAATTGTATAATTCAATCTTGCGCCTTTATTTAGGTAATACGTTCCAGGAGATGTGTATGCTTGCTGACCTCCCGGATTTAGTTTTGTATAGACCTTAAGTATTAATTCTGCATCCCCAGAAAAGTTATCACCTATTGTCCAAGTAACTGTAGTCTTCTTTGCCTGCCCAGGACTGTAGGTGTAACTTACAGTTCCTTGAGAGACATAGAGAGGAGGATCTTGGACTCCAAGTTGTGGCTCAAAAGTATCCACAATAACTACATCATCTATAGGGTCAGTAGAAGATATTCTTATTATTATCTTCCATTCGGCGTATTGTTTGAGTGGAACTCTAAATTTCCCATCGGGTAATATCTCAATGTTAGAAGTCACAGGTATTGCAATCTTAGTGAAACTAAATTCAGGAATTTCTACCTTTGCCTTTGAAGATACTCTTATTTCCCAAACTTCTTTATTACAATAACCACCAACACTATCTCCTAATGCTTCGGCAGAACCATAAGGATTTAGTCCTTCAAGTTTTACCCATTGACCTGTCTTTGGGTCATAACGGTAAAAACTCATACCGAGAGTCAAAAACATAAAAAAGATTAATAAGAACTTTATATTAAATCTCATAGCCCACCTTCCCTATAATTTTCTCTTCAATACAACTGCTACCACTGTAGTTCACCTTTAGGTAAGCTGTAAAATCTCCAACCTTTGGATGTCTCCAGACTGTGCGTATTATCCTTTTCCCTTCAGGTAGTATTGTACTTACATCTTTTAAAGGAATAGTTCTTATCCTCTTTCCCTGGGAGTCCTTTATATTTACATTTCCTTCTATCTTTAAGTACGTATTTCCTAGATTCTTTAATACTGTAGAAAAGATTACCTCTTCAGAACTGCTCTTCTCTATACCAAAAGAGTCTAAAACTAAAATCTTCTTTTCTGTAGATGGAATAGAGACAAAAATCAATGTCCCTGTTCGAATCTTGACTCCCATACCACCTAGGATGTCATCACTGCTATTTATATCAAAGGTTATTGCCGAATACCTCCCTCCAATAACATCTGAAGGGACAGAGACCTTACCCTTAACTACATAGGTTTCTTGTGGAGAAACAGTAAAGTTTGTGCTTTCTAAAGTTATCCAGTCTTTACAGCTCCATTTATCAGGTTTTTCAAGTATCACCAGTGTTCCATTCTCTTCAAAAGTAAATGGTAATACTCCACTATTTACTTTCAACCTTACAGTGCTTAAATTAGTAAAAGAGATAGAGAAGCTATAATCAGTTTTAGGGGCTAAAGAGAGCTCCATTATCGGGGGAGAAATGCTAACCCTTATCTCTTTTAATGGATCCTCTACTAGATATGATGAGCTGAATAATCTAGTGCATATGAGTATCTTTTCCATCATTCCGACCCCTGAAATAAGAAGACTAAGCTTCCCTTATATTCTCCAGCCAAAACAGATTCATCGGTTTTGAGTTTAAAATCTAGAGGCACCGTAAGCTCTCCCTTCTTACCACCAGAGATTATGGTTATATAAAAATTAGATAATTGCAGGTAATTGCTAGAATCTCCGACTTTAACATACAAATAATCTGGTGGGATGGGAGGGATTACTCTATTTTTATTTTTCCCTGATTCCTCATACTCCACTAATTCTGTAGCACTGCACTGAACAGACCATCTCTTCTTATTGGTATTTATCACTAAATTTAAACTCTCTTGAGACTGCCATTCACCAGGATAGGGTACCAAGAAAGATAATGTGTTTGGATTTACCTCTATATAATTCTGAGGCTTTCTCATTTTATTCTTAGGCACAGATATTATAGTTACAGAAAATATTGGTTTTATTGTTATAACAATAGGGACAGAGGCAAGTCTTGCTAGTTCTTCTTTTCCTCTTGAGATGTATTTATAATTAAAGATAAGATTACCTTGATATGTTCCGGGATCATCTAACCAGCTAGGTATATATCTTATGTTTAGTCTGGGAATAAAAACTGAAGCGTTTTTTACTCTCCTAGTAAGTCTTATCTTACTAGTGAAAGGTGCATAGAAAGCGTCGATAGGATTTATGCCGACTGCAAATAGTATCCTCTCTTTTGGAATCCCTACTATATCCAATTCGCAGAATAGCTCCCAATCTTCTACATCTATAGAACCTGTTACATCAATCTGTTGCGTATAAAACTTAGAGATGCTATCTACTACAAACTCTATTTTGGATGGAGTAAATGACATAAAGGTTGATACTTTATTTTGAGAAAAAGTACCTGGTGTAACTAAAATTATTAAACTGATAACTTCTAAAAATACTATCAATCTTTTCATCATTACCTCCATCTATAGAATAGACTAATGAGAATGCACTTACTATCGGTCATTGGTATGGTTTTTATCATACTTTTAGACAATCTTTTGAATCATACTAAAGTATGATAAATTTGACCTTTAGTATGAGGGTAATGAGATTTGTCCTAGAGGCTTATAAAACGAGCTAAGGTCCCGAGGAAGCCCCGAGACCTTATCCCTAGAGAGGAGGATATACTATATTGGTCTATGTTATAAGATACCTATAATCTTTTTATAAAGTTCGAGGTATTACTGTGATAGAATAAATATATGTTTAGATTTCCTTAAGGAGGTGGTTTAAGATGGAATCATTTTTTACTAGCTTTGATGGGACGAAGATATTCTTATAGAGATCTTTAGTAAAATCAAATCACCGCTTAAGAAATATCACCTCTTTCCGGAAAGCTATCACGAGATATTTAACGAAGAAGATGTAAAAGAAACCGCATATAGTATGCTCAAGCAGTGGCTTGAGGAGATAGAAGAGAGTCATAGCAGTTAATATAGGCAATCATATTCCAATTTGGTATTGTTCGTCGCTAACCTTTTCTAGCCAGTCAACAGATTTACCATCAAGGTATTCCTGAATAGCAATATGGGTCATACTTGTATTTGCAGTAGCGCCATGCCAGTGTTTCTCACCTGGCGAAATCCAGATAGCATCTCCTGGTCTGATCTCTTCAACTGGTCCTCCCCAACGTTGTACCCAACCACAGCCAGCAGTTACGACTAATATCTGACCTAGTGGATGAGTATGCCACGCGGTTCTTGCGCCTGGCTCAAAGGTAACAAAGGCAACGGAAACACGCCTAGGTTCTGGGGTTTCAAATAATAATTTGACCCATACTGTTCCAGTAAAATAATCCTCTGAACCTTTGATGGACTGTTGAGAATCACTCCTTTTGATCTCCATCTGCTTATCCTCCTTATCCATCTTTGCCCTTTTAGTGATTAGACATCAAGCTTCCTGCTACTTAACCACTTCACTATTTCAGGATCACGATGGTCAAAGAAACAACTCTTTTTCGTATCTAAAGTCGCAATAGCTTCCATATCTTCTTTGCTCAATTCAAAATCAAAAATACTGATATTTTCGATCATCCTTTCTTTACGGACTGTTTTCGGGATAGCAACAATTCCTCTCTGCAGAAGCCAACGGAGAATTACCTGAGCAACAGTTTTTTGATATTTTTCTGCTATAGATAGTAGTAATTCATTTTGGAAGATGTTATTTCTCCCTTCTGCAAATGGCGCCCATGCTTCGGCTTGAATATTATTATCTTGCAAAAACTTTACCGCTTCAATCTGCTGATAGAAAGGATTTATTTCAATCTGATTTACTGCAGGTGGTATTTCGTTATGCATCATCAAATCCATTATTCTGTCAGGATAAAAGTTTGAAACACCAATTGCCCTCACCTTACCTTGTTGATACAGTTTTTCCATTGCACGCCATTCACCATAGACATCACCAAATGGTTGATGAATCAGATACAGATCAATATAATCCAACTGTAGTCGTCTTAAGGAGTTCTCAAAGGCTTTCATTGTACCCTCATACCCATCCCTTTGAATCCAAAGCTTCGTAGTGATGAATAATTCTTCCCGTGGAACACCGCTTCGTTTTATTGCTCTACCAACTGCCTCTTCATTTCGATAAGAAGCAGCAGTATCAATAAGCCTATATCCTATTTGAATAGCCTCAATTACACATCTCTCGCACTCAGCCAAATCGGTTATCTGAAAGACCCCAAAGCCAAGAATAGGCATTTCAACACCATTGTTCAACTTTACAGTCTGCATAATTTCTCCTCCTTTTATCTACTTAACATTTAATTCTTTTCTCAGTCTTCTCTCTGCTGGTATAATCTTAGTCTCGTAAGCTTCAATCTTAGCATTTAGCCTCTCTAATGCCCTTTTCATCTCTTTAATACGTGCTATAAGTTGTTCTCGCTGTTCAATCAAGATCTGTTTTCTAGCTTCAATAGTCGAATCCCCCTGCTGAAAGAGTTCAACATATTCTACTAATGCCTCAATCTGAACACCTGCATTTCGCATACACTTTATAAATTCAATCCATTTACAGTCCTCTTCAGTATAATCTCGAATACCACTTCCGTTACGACTTACCCTAGGGATTAATCCAATCCGCTCATAGTAGCGGAGTGTATCCTGAGAGAGTCCATATTTCTCACTTACCTCTTTAATAGTCATAACTTATAACCTCCTCATTTTATAAAGCCAAGCTTACGTAACCATTCGGAGATCTTAGCTTGTATATCTCCTGTACCACCGCCATACACAGCAAAGATGTCTAAGATTTTGGATTTAGGACATAGTTTGGCTATATCTTTTACTATTCTACCCTGACCACCTCCACCATGTGAACAAAAGGGCACGATAGTCTTTTCAGAAAAGTCGTATTCTGATAAAAAGGTAGTAACTGGTGGAGCTATTGTGCTCCACCAGTTTGGTGAACCAACAAAGATTGTATCGTATAACTCAAAGTTATCAACTTTTGTCTTTAATGGAGGCTTATAGCCCTGTTGTATCTCTTTTTTTGCCTGTTCTACAGTTGCATTATAAGAATTGGGATAAGGTTCTTCGGGTTGTATCTCGAAGACTGTTCCACCAATCTCCCCGTGAATTAGATTAGCTATCTTACGGACATTCCCCGACCAACTAAAATATGCAATAAGAATATTTCTACTCATTTTCCCTCACTCTCCTAAATATTCTCTTACAAGCTGAACACTCTTTTCTATCATATCTGGGATAGGAAGTTTATAGGGGCATCTTGGAAGACATGTACCGCACTTAGTACAGTTTTGAGCCTTTAAGTATGCATCATAAAACCATCCACCACTAATCCCCTCTCTAGGAAGTCTCTTTATGAACGTATCTGCCCTAATGATGAGAGAGATAGGAATTCCTTGAGGACATGGCTGACAGTAGTCGCATCTTCTACAGAATGTTGGTCCCATTTCTTTTCTCATCTTTTCTATCTCTTTCAACTCTTCTTCTGTAAGAGGGGAAAGCTCCATAGCAACTCTAACATTCTCCTCTACCTCTTTGATACTCTCCATACCAGGATCTGGAACTATAAATTCCTTCTGAAGGGCAAACTTCAATGCCAATTTTGAATTTGTGAATACCCCTCCTCCCATAGGTTTCATAGCAATGATTCCAATATCCTTTTCAAGAGCCATTGGAAATATCTTTTCTTCTACTTCTGTCTCTATAAAATTGTAGCACAACTGGATAACATCAAACTTATCGGTAGCAATTAGCTCTTTTAATAGGTCAGTACTATGACTAGATACAGCTATAAAATCGATAAGACCTTCCTCTTTTGCCTTTAAAAGCCCGTAGTAAGCTCCATCGGGAGAAAAGACTTTATTAAAAGAGTCCCTATCGTTTACCCCATGGAGATGATATATATCTATCTTTTCTACTCCTAGATTTTTTAAGCTTGTCTTTACATCCTCATATATACCGTCTTTAGTCCTATTTGAAGACTTTGAAGAGATATAGATTCTTTTATTAATACCTTTTATTGCCTTTCCAATTTTTATCTCACTGTCTCTATAACCTCTTGCGGTATCTATAAAATTAATCCCAAGCTCAATAGCTCTTCTTATAATTTTTATAGCCTCTTCTTCACTTACCCTCTGTATTGGAATTCCGCCGAAGCCTATAGGAAAAACTTCTATATTTGTCCTTCCAAGCCTTCTATATTTCATCCAAAAGCCCTCCTTATCAAATATTTTTTTCCAATAAAAAGTATATTACTTGGAGTTAACTCCAAGTCAATATCTCATAGTATAATAAAACCAATATCAAACTACAAGGAGAGAAAAAATGATTGATCTAAATGGATATTGGGATTTTCAGATAACCCCTATAGGAAAGTTTTACACTAAAGTGGTAGGTCCATCTTGGGAGAAGATACCTGTACCATCTGCCTGGGAGAGTCAAGGGGTGGATGTAAATATTGAAGGGGTAGGGACTTATAGAAAGATTTTTACAATAGACGAAAAAGAGCAGGAGGAGATGAGGGGAAAGAGGAAATTTCTCAAGTTTAACGGTGTAAGTGCATACTGTAGAGTATGGCTAAATGGTATTCGCCTAGAAGAACACCTTGGTATATGGGACCCATTTTTAATCGAGATAACTCCTTATCTGAAAGAAGAAAATGAGCTCCTAGTAAAAGTTGTTAAGCCAGGGAAGTATTTACCTCTAAGGGAGAGTCTAGCTGGATTCTTGCCTGATGTATATGCGCCTTTTGGTGGGATATGGCAGCCCGTGGAGCTTTTAATAAAGGAAAAGGTATTTATAGATGACGTGTTTATCAGAACAGACAAGAATGGCAAGTTAAGTGTATATGTAAGGATCGATACTAATCATAGACATATGGAAGTTGAGTTAGTGTTAGACCTACTAGATGGGGAAGAGGTTGTAGCAACTCAATCTTATACTACTGATTTCTCGGCACAGTTTGAGTTATCTCTAAAGGATCCAAAACTCTGGTCACCCAAAGAGCCAAACCTCTATACATTGCGTATAAGACTCTTTAAAGATAAGATGCTCTTTGATGAATACAAAACACAGATAGGATTTAGAAGCATCACTTACAAGGGCTATGATATCCTTTTAAACAATACACCTATCTATCCTAGGGGGATACTCCATTGGGGATGGTATCCTGAAAGTATAAGCCCTTATCCAAGTAGAGAGACAATTCTCAAGGAGATAAGAGAACTTAAAAAGCTCGGATTTAACCTTATAAAGTTCTGTCTCTTTGTCCCTCCCAAAGACTATTTTGAGATTGCAGATAAAGAAGGGATACTTATATGGCAGGAGCTTCCAATGTGGTTACCAAAGGTCACCTATAATTTTAAAAGAAATACATTGATACAGTATGAAAGGATAGTTAAGAATATTTATAGCCACCCATCTATAGTTATATGGACACTAGGCTGTGAAATGAACAAAGATGTAGATGAAGAATTTATAGGGAGGCTTTTTTACACGGTAAAGGATAATATTAATGGTGGGCTGATAAAGGATAACAGCGGTTCGGGAGAATGCTATGGAGGATTATTAAAGGATTATGGAGACTTTTATGACTATCATTTCTATACTGACCCCCACTTTTATAGGGACCTCATAGATAGATTTGGTGCCTCTTGGAGAGAGAAAAAACCTTGGCTCTTTGGAGAATTCTGTGATTTTGATACAGTGAGAGACATAGTTAAGCTAAGGGAAAAGTATGGAGGAGAACCGTTTTATCTAGATAGACCAAAAGTTGGAATTGACTGGCCTATAGACTACAAAAATCAATACGAAAAGTTAAAGGAAGAAGGCTTACTGGATAGACTTAACGAGCTAGTAGAGTCTTCTAAAGAGAAGGCATTCTCCTACAGGAAGATGGTACTTGAGTTAGTAAGGAGCTATAAGAGGGTCTCTGGCTATGTCATTACAAGTATGAGAGATACACCTATAGCTACTAGCGGTATATTTGATGACTTTATGGAGAAAAAGTTTAAAGAGAAAGAGTTTCTAAAGATAAATGATGATATAGTCTTATCTCTGGGATGGGACAATAAAAGAGGATGGATAAATGGAGGAGATAGACTAATAGAGTGGGATAGATTTAATTATTCTGCAAAATCTCTAGTAAGGGCTCATCTTATATTGAGTTATTATGGAACTGAAAAAGTAAAGAGATTGGGATTGAAATATCTAGTTAGAGATGGAAATAAGGTTATGTTTTCAAAAGAGAGAAGTATTAGAAGGTCTATATATCCTGGATACGTAGGAGAGCTCGATATTATAGAATTTATAGCCCCTAGAGTAGCGGTACCAAAGAGGCTCAGAATAGAAGCTTCTCTAGAACTTAATGGACACATCGTTGAAAACCACTGGTATATCTGGATATACCCTAATGCCAATATAGATGATATACAGATTTTTGATCCTAAGGGCATTATAAGATTTAATACAGAAAAACCTAAAGAGAAAGTATTTGTCTCCACAAGGTTAAATGATGATATATTAGACGCAATCTATAAAGGTGCTAGGGTGTTATATATACAGCCTGAAGAAGGGGATCTCCCCGTGAGCTGTAAACCATTCTTTAGGGAATCTATTCAGGTATTATTTGAACATCCGGTCTTAAGACGTTTCTGCCCTTATGGATTATCTATAGAGCAGTGGTATTCTCTAGCTACAGATAGAGTCTTTCCCAAAGACTTTGTAAAGGAATATAATGCAAAAGGTATCATTTCAAGGCTTGATACAAGGACATATATCCTAGACCACTATCTTATAGAGGCTAATCTGGGTAAAGGAATCCTAATGGCAACAACATTAAGATTTAATGGAGGATTAGGAGACCAGGCAGAAGGTATAGAGTATAATCCTGCAGGTAGATACTTGTTAAAAAGTATAGTAAGATATCTGAGTAAAACCAATGAAGGGAGGTAAATATGATAATAAGACTTATAAGGAAAGAAGTAGATACTTCTAAAGGGAAGGTGCTGTATGATTTACCATTCAGTGAGGAGGTCTTAGAAAAATATTGGAAGGTTTATACAGGAGAATGGTATCTTGATGGTGAATGGCTAACCGGGAAAAACCCGGGAAATTTTCCTGGTATGATTGTCTCAAGGTTAGATTACCCCGGAAATATAATTGTAGAGTTTGAAGCAAGAACTGTTCTTCCTTGCACCCACGATATAAACTTTATGTGGAATGGAAGCTGGGACGAAGAGAAAAATCAGAGAGGATATGCCTATGTAGCTGGAATTGAAGGATGGTGGAATAGAAAGGTGGGAATTGAAAAATCCCCAGAGTATAAATTGACTGCCTGCACACCTCTATTTGACTTTGAGCCAGGCAGGATCTATAAAATCTTGGGTGGCAGTATTAATGGACACTGTTTTGTATGTGCAGATAATAGACTACTCTTAGAAGTTACAGACCCAGACCCAATAGATAACAAAAGGTATGCAAAGGTTGGTTTTGAAGCCTACTGTAGTCATATACAGATAAGGAATGTAAAGGTTAGAGAAGCAGTCTGGAGAGAAATAGAAGAACTCTACATACCTGAATTCTAAAAGATAATTAAGGGGATGATGAACTGTATGTTTCCAAATCGAAAGCCTTTAGTAAATATTCCTTTTATCGAATTACCTCTTGGTTCGATAAAACCAGAAGGATGGTTGCTTAATCAATTAATTATTCAGGCTAATGGGCTAACCGGAAATTTGGAAGAGATTTGGGACTATGTCGGACCAAACAGTGGTTGGTTAGGAGGAAGTGGAGAAAACTGGGAAAGGGGACCTTATTACTGTGATGGATTGATCCCTCTGGCTTATCTTTTAAACGATGAAAGACTAATAGAAAAGGCGAATAAGTGGATAAACTGGAGTTTAAATAGCCAGACAGCAGAAGGGAACTTTGGTCCTCAGGATAACCTCGACTGGTGGCCAAGGATGGTAATGCTAAAAGCTCTTATACAGTATTATGAGGCAACTCGGGATGATAGAGTTATAGAATTTATGAGGAAATATTTTATATACCAGAGGAAAAATATCGAGAAGAGACCTCTAGAAAGTTGGGCTATGGCAAGAGGAGCCGAAAATATATACGCAATCTATTGGCTATACAATATTACAGGTGAAGAGTTTCTATTAGACCTTGCTGATATCATATTCAAGCAGACCTTAGATTGGATAGATCTATTTACTAATTTCCCCTATACAAGACCTATTAAATATTACTATGACTGGAATAAATTTAGAGAATTAAAATTCCACGAGCTTATAAATTACCATTCTCACCACGTTGTCAATGTAGCTATGGGAATAAAGTACCCTGCATTGTATTATCAATTTAGCGGAAAAGAAGAACATAAAAAGGCTATAGAATTGGCTATAGACAATCTAATTAAGTATCACGGTGTTGCCAATGGAATGTTTACTGGTGATGAACATTTGAGTGGAAGGAGTCCTTCGCAAGGAACTGAGTTATGCGCAGTAGTTGAATTTATGTTCTCACTTCAGAATGTAATAAAGGTGTCTGAGGAGAATATAAGGTATGTTGACCTATTAGAAAAGGTAGCCTACAATGCATTACCAGCTACTTTTACCGAAGATATGTGTGCACACCAGTATGATCAACAAGTAAATCAGGTCTTAGTCTCAATAGCGAAGAGGGATTGGTATAACAATAATGATGATTCGAATATCTTTGGATTAGAACCAAACTTTGGTTGTTGTACTGCAAATATGCATCAAGGCTGGCCTAAGTTTGTAAAAAATTTATGGTTTGCCACAATAGATGGTGGTCTTTCTGCTGTTGCCTATGCTCCTTCTAAGGTTAACACAAAGATAAACGGCATAGATATAACAGTAAGAGAAGAAACGGATTACCCATTTAATGGGTCTATTAAATTTACATTCGAATGCAAAGAAAAAGTAGCATTTCCCTTAAGGCTAAGGATACCAACTTGGTGTGAATCTGGAGAACTTAGAGTTAACGGAAGAAGATTCTCTAATGTCACTCAGGGTAGATATTACAAGATTCAAAGAGAATGGAATAATGGAGATACTGTAGAACTTCGTCTTCCAATGAGAATAAGGACTAACTCTTGGATAAATAATTCTATAAGTATAGAAAGAGGTCCTTTGGTATTTGCCCTAAAGATAGAGGAGGAGAGGAAAAAGATAAGAGGAGATGACCCTTTTAATGATTGGGAAATATATCCTAAAAGCCCCTGGAATTATGCACTTGTCTTAGACAGAGAGAATCCTGAAGAATATTTTGGTGTAGAGATAAGTGATATCCCTTTTCAGCCATTTAATCCAAATAATCCGCCCATATTATTAAAAGGAAAGGCAAGAAGGTTAGAAGAATGGAAATTAGAGAATAACTCTGCAGGGATACCTCCACTAAGCCCAGTTAATACTGATAAACCCATAGAAGATGTAATACTAATACCATATGGATCAGCGAAGCTTAGAATAGCCCAATTCCCATATACTCAAAAGTGAGATAAATAGAGCCTTAATCTATTCTGAAAAAGCAAGATTATTTACCATGAAATTAGCATTACGAGATAGGTAGTTCTATTGAAAAATAGATTTACAATATTATATAATTAATTCAAATTTTAAAATAGAGGTGGAGGTGTCCTATGGTTAAGAAGATCTTAGCAGTTATTCTAGGTTCAATTACTCTGCTTTTATCAGGCGGAGCAAATCTCAAGTGGTGGTAAGGAGGTATCCTATGATAAAGAAGATCTTAGCAGTTATTCTAGGTTCAATTACTCTGCTTTTATCAGGCGGAGCAAATCTCAAGTGGTGGTAAGGAGGTATCCTATGGTTAAGAAGATCTTAGCAGTTATTCTAGGTTCAATTACTCTGCTTTTATCAGGCGGAGCAAATCTCAAGTGGTGGTAAGGAGGTGTCCTATGGTTAAGAAGA
>Ga0067045_1029466_pt1 | contig 20624 bp, 19 predicted proteins | sample TerdegcTABiofilm_FD_59184 | JGI IMG/M metagenome (GOLD analysis project Ga0067045, IMG submission 59184) | Combined Assembly of (Gp0054472, Gp0054536) Wastewater bioreactor microbial communities from Singapore -Terephthalate degrading...
GTTCGGTCCGAAGCGAGCCGTAGTGCTGTCGGCGCGGAGCATTGGAGTAAGCGGTGATAACGCCATGACTTAATACCGGTTTCACTGAATATATACGTTGAATATACTTCTACACATTAAAAAGAGGGTTTCTCAAACATGATCGTCGCTGAACAAAAACCAATTGCCGAGATCGCGGGTTATATCGAAAACTGTAACAAAGTGTTGCTCGTTGGCTGTGCCGGGTGTGTTACCATTTGCCTGTCCGGGGGGGAAAAGGAAACAGGGATCCTGGCCGGCGCGCTAAGGATAAAGCGCCGCCTGGAAGGCAGGCCGCTTGAAACTGTCACATGCGTGGTTACCCGCCAGTGCGAGCCGGAATACATCGATTCTCTGGACAGTGTTGTCAGGGATGTTGACGCGATAATATCTCTGGCCTGCGGGATCGGTCCCCAGTACCTGGCCGGGCGTTATAAAGATAAATATGTGGTTCCCGCTCTAAATACCAGATTTGCCGGCGGCGCCAAAAAGCACGGTGTCTGGGAAGAATACTGCGGCCTGTGCGGTGACTGTATCCTGAGCCTGACCGGCGGCATATGCCCGGTCATCCGGTGCGCCAAGAGCATCCTGAACGGTCCCTGCGGCGGTTCTCAGAACGGTAAGTGTGAGATCGACAGGGAGATTGATTGTGCCTGGCAGCTAATCTACGACAGGTTGAAAATTCTCGGACGCCTGGATACGCTCAAAGAGATGGTACCGCCAAAGGACTGGTCCAGGTCCCGGGACGGCGGGCCGCGCAAAATGGTCATTGAGGAAGTGATGAACGGATCGAATTCGGAAACAGCAAACTAGAACAAATTCTCAAAAGCGGCCGGCTTGCGGTAACCGCCGAGATTAGCCCGCCGAAGCACGCGTCTGCCGAAACGATTATTCAGCAGACCCGCCTGCTGGGAGACTTTGTGGACGCGGCCAATATCACCGACTGCCAGACCGCGGTGGTGCGGATGTCGAGCATCGGCGCCGGAATCCACATACTCCGGGAAGGCATTGAGCCGGTTATACAAATGACCTGCCGGGACCGTAACCGGATTGCCATCCAGAGTGATCTGCTGGGGGCCTATAGCCTTGGCATGCGCAATTTATTATGCCTTTCCGGCGACCACCAGGTGTTTGGCAACCATCCCACGGCCAAGAACGTCTACGACATGGACTCGATCCAATTGATCAGACTAGTCAGACGGATGAAGGATGAAAAATTATTTTTTTCCGGGGAGGCGTTTAAAGGCCAGGAGCCGAAGTTCTTCGTGGGCGCGGTAGCCAACCCGTTCGCCGACCCGTTTGAATACCGGGTTGACCGGCTGGAGAAGAAGATCAACGCCGGGGCTGAATTCATTCAGACTCAGTCCATTTTTGATATGGAACGTTTCGCCCGGTTTATGGAAATGAGTGTGGCACGCGGGTTGCACGAAAGAGCATATATTCTGGCCGGAGTTACTCCTCTGAAAAGTTGGCGGGCGGCCAGGTTTTTGCAAACCGGTGTGCCGGGCATGATTATGCCCGAGGAGATCGTCCGGCGCCTGAAGAATGCGGAAAACCCGCAAGAGGAAGGCGTTAATATCTGTGTTGAACAAATTAAGTATATTAAAGATAAGATAAAAGGTGTATCTGGGTTTCACATCATAGCTATCGCCTGGCCGGAAATCATACCTGAGATTGTCCGGCGTTCCGGTCTGTACCCCCGGCCAAAGAAATAATTAAAACATGTTGAATAGATAACTGTAAAAAAGGAGCGTAAAGCCCCTTTTTTTGTCGTTTATGAAACAAGCACCGATTGATCGGGAGTTACGTATATTAATAAAAAAAATAAGGAGGTAGCAGCATGGAAGTTAAAGCTGAAGGTTTGGGCGGCATCGGTTTCTTTGTATTCTTGATCTTTATCTTGCTGATTTTCGGTTGCTTCTGTTGCTTTATTTAGCAAATAAAAGCAAGATGATTAAGGCTTCCATATATTGGAGGCCTTATTACTTTACAGGCCTTTTTTTTCGATGTGAGAGATTAGGTCAAGAACCCGGTTGGAGTAGCCCCATTCATTATCGTACCACGCAACTACGTTAATCATGCTGCCGTCGATGACCATTGTGGAAAGAGAGTCGATAATGGCTGAGTGAGGGTTTCCATTATAATCACGTGAAACTAGAGGAAGTTCGCTGTAGGCAAGTATGCCTTTAAGTTTACCTTCCGCCGCGGTTTTTAGCGTTTCATTAATTTCTTCCACGGAGGATGGCCTGGTTATATCAGCCGTAAAAACCACTACGGAAACGTTGGGAGTCGGCACGCGCATGGAAAGACCGTTGAGCTTGCCTTTTAGCTCCGGTATAACCAGTGCCACCGCTTTGGCCGCTCCGGTAGTCGTGGGGATTATGGACATGGCCGCGGCCCTTGCCCGGCGTAGATCCTTATGCGGCAAGTCTAAAATCTGCTGATCGTTAGTATAGGAATGGATAGTAGTCATTTGACCGCGTACAATGCCTAGCTTGTTGTGGATGATTTTGACAATGGGCGCGAGGCAGTTTGTAGTGCAGGAAGCGTTGGAGATGACATGATGCCTGGCCGGATCATATTTATCCTCATTTACCCCCATTACCACGGTAATGTCTTCATTTTTGGCCGGGGCGCTGATAACAACCTTTTTTGCGCCGCCGTTGAAGTGTTTTGAAGCATTCTCACGGTCGGTAAAGCGGCCGCTGGATTCAATCACTATGTCTACACCGTAATCGCTCCAGGGGATAGCGCCAGGTTCCGGTATGGCGAAGGCTTTGATCTCTCTGCCGTTAACCCTGAATTCTCTTTCTTCGTTTGCATAAATATCAGCGTCAAGGAAACCGTGTACCGAGTCATACTGCAGGAGGTGTGCCAGGGTACATGCGTTGGTTAAGTCGTTGACGGCCACAATATCGATATCTGTCCTTTCCATCGCGGCCCGGAAAACAGTGCGGCCGATACGCCCGAAACCGTTGATGCCGACTTTTATAGACATAATAGGACCCCCTTGGTTGAAAAGATGCTTTGTCGATTTTTTTTATAGTTCCCAATGTATATTAAAACTACTCGTTTCCAAAAACATTATATTGCCTGCCGACCATAAGTAATAATAAACCGCCGTTTTATGGTGCGGAACAAGGGTGGACAAATATCCAGCCTTACCATAAAATAAATACAAGGACAAACCAGGGGAGGTTTTATTGTCTCATGGTTGAACAACACAAAGAAAAAATCATCAAATGCGACCAAAAGGTTAATATTACAGCCGCCTTTGGTTCGGAACTGGTACTTGAAGGTTCAACGGCTATCCCCAACATATTATTGAAAATTTATAAAAAAATTGGTATTTCCGACTTTCAAATGATGTTGTTAATTCAAATGATTAGACTTTACATTGAGGAGAAGGAGTTATACCCAAGCCCCGAAATGTTGGCCGACTGCATGGAAGCCGATCCTTCCCGGATCAAAAAGGAACTGGCGGGTTTAATGGAAAAAGAGGTTATCACTGTCAGCGAATATTTTGACGAAAACCGGAAAGTAATTTTTGAAGGATATGACTTTGAACCGCTTTTTTTAAAGGTTTCTGATATATGGGCTGGGATTCGGGCAAAGAAAATCGAGGAATCCGAAAGGCTTTTAAGGATTATGGCCAACGGCCGCGATTTTGACAATAAAAGGTTTGATGATAATGTAGCCGGCTTGATTCCGGTATTCGAAAATGAGTTCGGGCGGGCATTGTCTCCATTAGAAATAGAGCAAATTGAGCAATGGGCCGCGGAAGGAGATGCCAGACTGGTTGTTGAAGCGTTGAAACAGGCCGTATTAAGAGGTAAGCATAACTTTAAATATATTAACAGTATCTTGATGGGCTGGAAAAAGAACAACCTTAAAACGCTGGAAGCAATAGCGGAGTATGACCGTGAATTTCAGAACCGCCGTTCAAACCGTACCGCCCGGGAGCGCGAAACGGGAACTGGTAACTCGATTACAGGCAACAAAAATAGTTCCCGGAAAAAAGCTTTTATTAAGACGCTATATATATAAATATAATTTGAGAGAAGGGGTAGGAAACATTGGGCACGGCCTGTGATCTGTGCGGGGACCGCGGAATTATCCTTCAAGGAGAAGTGGCAGTGCCTTGCAGTTGCAGTAGGCAAAAAGCTATGGCAAGGCTTTTTAAAAATTCCTGTTTACCCCAAAAGCTTTTGAACTGTTCATTGTCCAACTTTAATTTTAAATATTACGCAAGAAACTGCCTGGATATGGATAAGGGTGTTTCTTATTATGAACTTGCGCAGCTGGCATTTCAGGCCTCTAAAAAGTTTATTGCAAAATTCTTGCAAGATCCCCATACCGATGGTTTATTGTTTGCAGGTCATGTGGGGAGCGGCAAAACCTTCCTGGCCTGTAGCATTGCCAACGCATTGCTGAAAAAGGGGAAGGTAGTCCTTTTTGTTGTAGTGCCTGACCTGTTGGATCAGATCAGGTCGACATTTGATGTTGCGCGCTATTCCAGCGATTACACGGAATTTGATCTTATAGACAGTGCCCGTCAGGTTCCCCTGCTCATTTTAGACGACCTGGGCGCTCATAACTATACGGAATGGTCCCGGAACAAGATTTATTCTATCATCAATTACCGCCTGAACCACTGCCTGCCGATTATTGTGACAACCAACATCACACCGGAGGATCTGGAAGAATACCTGGGAGAAAGAACTACCTCCCGTCTGCTGGAGATGTGCAAGCCCTACCGCTTGCTGGTGGATATAGATATCCGTGCTGTTCAACGAAAAGAAAAAGATTGATAACTCCACCCTTGTCCGGCCGCCCGGCTGCTTCCTGCTCCAGGAAGAGGGGGGTATTTTTTTTGTTAAAAATGTTAATAATTTCAGATAGAGTAAAATAAATTTAGCGGATTAAAAAAAATGTATACAAAGCTGATAGATGAGCAAAATATTTTTTGGATTCGGGAAAGGAGGAGAAAATGAGTAAATTTGTTCCAAAGCTTGCCGTAAATCTATTAAAAGTAACGTTATTAACGTTGACGGCAATGGCGATATTGGGTATCGCCGTGCCGGACGGTGAGTGTTTCCAGAACACAGATGCTCAATTTAAGGGCCAGACCGATTCCACTTTAACTTTAAGTTATACAGTCCAGGAGGGCGATACTCTATATGATATTGCCAGAGACTACCAAGTGTCGGTTCGTGAATTGATGAAGATCAACAATCTAGCCGGTAGTTTAATCATACCCGGGCAAGTGTTAATTCTGCCTGAAAAAACGCCTAGTGAGGGTTCTTTATCCCGGGGTGATATTTCCAGGGAAGACTTAATGCTTCTGGCGAGGTTAATCCATGCTGAAGCGAGAGGGGAAAGCTTTGAAGGGCAGGTTGCCGTAGGCGCCGTAATTATGAACCGGGTGGCGAGCCCATACTTTCCGAAAACGATCCGGGAGGTAGTTTATCAAAAGAGCAACCGGGTATACCAGTTTTCACCGGTGGGCGATGGCTCTATCAACCTTGAGCCCAATGAAAAGGCTGTTCAAGCGGCCGTACAGGCGCTTCAGGGAAAGGACCCTACGGGTGGAGCGTTGTTCTTTTATAACCCGGATATCAGCATGGACAAATGGATTCGCACTTTACCCGTGATGACCAGGATCGGTAATCATGTGTTTGCGTCAGCTAATTAAGAATAAGGGGACAAGGAAACTGTCCCCTTATTTATTACTTAGACAAGTATGCTTTTCAAGATTTGTGGATAAGTGGCCTTTGGGCATATAACGCGGCTCATGTTCGGCCCTGTAATTGTTCGAGCTCAATCGCCCTCGGGTTCGGTCAAACTCGGCGCTTTGCGCCTCAAACAGTTCCCTCACTATCCTCGGGCTCACTCGCTCTTTGAATAAGGCCTCAAAATCGCCGCTTTTGTATGCCCAAAGGTCACTGAAGGCGAATTTATTCCTGCTTATTTACTAAAAGCTTAGACTTTTTATCTTTATGTTTACCTCTTTTACCTGAAGACCGGTCATACTTTCCACTGCTAGTTTAATTTGGCGCTGCAACTTCCCTGCAACCTCATGTAGAGGGCGGCCGAAAGAAATTGTGGGTGAAATATCTATCGTTATAACTCCTTCTTGTACCACATTTACGGTGATCCTGCCGGTATTCGTAACGCCCTCGACTAACCTGGCGGCGTGGTTGACAATAGCGCTGATTGCGCTGTCGGCTATGGTTAACTTTCCGTTAAATGTATAGGTAGGCCGTATTACGGATTGCTCAAGCCAGTCCTTTTTTCCGGGTGCTTCTTTTTTTCTCAAAAATATATGGAGCGGGTCCACCAGGATGCCTGGAAAGCTTTTTTTAACTTCCAGGATAGGAGCAGGGATAACATGTCTGCTGAACCGGGTCCGGTGGAACTTGGCTTTTCTGATTTCTTTTTCACTGGCAATTTCTTCAATTTGCATTATTTTTGACGGTGGAGGTAATTCAAGGCGTTTGGCAATACGCTGAACCATACCAACGGATGTACCTAAAATCAACATTTTTTCAGGGGCAAGCTGAGAAAGTGCTTCTTTTATTTCCTGCACTTGCTGATTATCCATAAAGAGAGCCGCTTTTATCGCGCCTATTCTGGTTGGCTGACGTTTGGCTGATGAACCTGCGATTATACGGTTACTTTGAATCAGCAAGCCATCGTCTATGATAGCCTGCGCCCCAAAACGGTTGGCTACAATGGCAGCCCGGTGGCTTTTACCCGTGCCGCTGGGACCGACTAGAGCATAAACATCCAAAAATAACACCTGCTTTTTTTTCAGGTAGTCAGAATCCAGGAGTCAGGAGACAGAATTAAGAATGCTAAAACCGTTCTCTTATTCTGACTCCTGACTTCTGACTCCTGAGTACTGTTCTTTTAGCATATGCATTCTAGATCTATAAGTCAAGAAAAAACAAAATATGTGAGTAAAAATGTCACTGGTTAAGTTTATCCATCTGTTTTTTTATCTCCGCTTCCAAACCGTTTTCAGAGGGCCGATAGAATTCTTTACCTTCTATGTTGCCCGGTAAGTAACTTTGTTTAACATAATTCCCGGGATAATCGTGTGGATACTTGTAACCCTTACCATGGCCCAACTTAACGGCGCCTGTATAACCGGTTCCCCTTAAGTGAGGCGGGACTGGTTCAGCCCTTGTCTTTTCAACTTCTGAAATTGCCGCGTTGATCCCTTTAATAACGGAGTTACTTTTTGGGGCAGTGGCAATATAAAGGGCGGCCTCGGCCAGGACGATTCTAGCCTCCGGCATACCGATCCGCTCTACGGCGAGAGCCGCGGAGGTTGCCATGACCAGCGCCTGGGGGTCTGCCAGACCTACGTCTTCCGCTGCGTGGATCATTATCCGGCGGCTGATGAACTCGGGATCTTCACCCGCGTACAGCATTCTTGCCAGCCAGTAGAGCGTGGCTTGTGGATCAGAACCCCGCATACTCTTGATAAATGCTGAAATGACATCGTAATGTTCATCAGCCCGGTCGTATTTTAAAACCTTCTTTTGTATTGCTTCCTCTGCTACTGCCAGAGTTATTCGCCGGACCCCGTCGGCTCCAGGCGGTGTGGTGAGGACGGCTAATTCAAGGGCATTCAGCCCAGCCCTGGCATCACCGTTGGCCACCTCAGCCAGGTGGTCCAGCGCTTCCGGTCGAACGTCAGTCTGGTATCTGCCCATACCCCTTTCTTTATCCTGTAAGGCCCGTACGAGGAGGCGTTTTAACGCTTCCTTGGAGAGAGGTTCGAAACGGTAGAGTTGAGAGCGGGACAGGAGAGGGCGATTTACGGCAAACATAGGGTTTTCGGCCGTTGAGCCGATTAAGGTGATCAGGCCGCTTTCCACAAAGGGGAGCAGGGCGTCTTGCTGGGCTTTATTGAAGCGATGAATCTCATCTATGAATAATATAGTTTTTTCGTGATATAAGGTACGCCTTTCTTTTGCCTCGCTGACTACCCGTCTGATGTCGGCTATGCCGGCCATTACCGCGTTAATTGTTATGAACCGCGCTTTTGTGATCCCGGCGATGATCAAGGCCAGGGTGGTTTTACCTGTACCCGGCGGGCCGTAAAATATTGCCGACATCAGCCTGTCTGACTCAATTAAACGCCTCAACAAAGTCCCGCTTCCCACAACTGCAGTCTGCTCTTCAAATTCCGCCATGGAACTGGGCCTCATCCGCGTGGCCAGTGGGGCTGCAACGTTCATATTTTTTTCCATAGCTTGTTCGAAAAGGTTCATCAGACCCTCCTTAAATGCACATGGACGGACTCTCGTGTCCGTCCACTAAATCTTGAATCTTTACGGTAAATATACCGTCATATGATATTATCAACCAATTATAGATATTTATTTAACCAGCGGCGGATTTCATCTTTAGTCTTATAACCGACAGAGCGCTCTATTTCCTTACCGTTCTTAAAGATAACCAAAGTTGGGATGCTGTTTATTTTTAAGCTGGCCGGTATACTCTGGTTTTCATCAACATTTAGTTTGCCCGCTTTGACTTTTCCCTCAAATTCCGCCGCGATTTCATCCACTACCGGGGCGATCATTTTACAGGGACCGCACCAATCTGCCCAAAAGTCCACCAGTACCGGAATATCAGCTTCGTTAACTACCTCATTAAAGTTGGTATCCTCTAAAGCAAGGACTCTCTCGCTGGCCAATTGACTCTCTCTCCTTTCATGTAATACATTTTTCATTAATTTTTCTAAATTATTCCTTTAAGAATAAATATAATATCTTTAGAAAAAAAACAACAATTATAACAATAATCTCTATTACTTATAACTTCTATTTTTGTTAATTATAATTTTTAAAAAACACCTTGTCAATTACTAACATCTATCTTTCTATGACGTTACTCGACAACCGTTAGTGGCGATTTCCAAGCAGATCCATTACTACGGCGCCGGCAATGATCAGGCCGGCTACGGATGGGACAAAAGAAATGCTTCCCGGTACGACCCGCTCTTTTGGGCCGGCAAAATCAGCATCAAGTTGTACAGTTGACGCCTTTGAGGGTTTTAATGGTGTTTCGGTTGAGTAAAGTACTTTCACCCCTTTTTCTATTCCTCTTTCTCTGAGTTTTTTCCGGATAACTCTGGCCAGGGGACAGACAGTAGTAGCGGATATATCTGCAATTTTAAATTCTCCGGGGTCTAGCTTATTACCGGTGCCCATTGAAGATATTATCGGAATACCCAATTCGATAGCGTTAACGATCAAGTCCACCTTCGCGGCAACATCGTCTATGGCGTCAATAAGGTAGTTCAACCCAACAGGAATCATTTTTTTCCCTTTGCCCGGCATATACCGTTCCCGGAACGCGGATACTACTGCGCCGGGGTTTATCTGGTTTACTCGCTCCGCCATTAATTCCGATTTAGACCTGCCTAACGTGCCCGTCAAGGCGTGAATTTGCCTGTTAATATTAGTTATGTCCACAATATCGAAATCAAACAGGTAAAAATTACCAACGCCAGCTCTGGCCAAACCCTCTACTGCATATGACCCGACACCGCCAAGGCCGAATACCGCCACTTTACTTTGCTTCAAAGTGTTTAAACCGTCTTTACCGATTAACATGGCAGTACGCGAGAACCGTTCCGGCATTATTATCCTCCCGGCAAATCGAAAGGCTTTCAGTCAGGTATATGACAACCGCAAACCGAAAACCATATTACCGCTCAACTAGTGAACTCGTTTAGCTTCCGCAGACTTCGGGTTCCGGTGGGGGGACCCACTCCCACCGAAGTTTGAAGCGGTAACCCCCACTTCTGGAAGTGGGGGTCTTTGAAATCTGATAGAAACCCCACTTGTGCCGTGAATCCCCAAAGTTCGAACCTGTTCTCACAGGTGGGTGCCCTCCTGGATGATTTTCGTTTCCTCAACTGGGAGGCATGCAAGCCACATCCAGAGGCCGGACTCCCTTTTTTATGGTGTTGGCTCAAAACTTCAAGGTTGGTCACGCACACAGCAGGGTATTATTTTTTACACATTTATGTTAGCACATCAGTGATCCATTTACAAGGGCCAGTTATAAACATCTTTTTACTGGAATACCCTTTACCGGTTGATATGAGCCTGGCATAGGCACGGCGTTATCCCCCGCTCGTAGAACGGTTCAGATTTATACCTTCATCTTAATATCGCTTTTTAAATCTAATTTGATGTTTAACTCTTTAAGCTGCGCTGGTGAAATAGTACCCGGCGCCAGGTTCATTAAATCTGTCGCGCTTTGGGTTTTGGGGAAAGCAATGACGTCCCGGATAGTATTTTTCTTTGCCAGAAGCATGATCAACCGGTCCAATCCAAATGCGATGCCACCGTGCGGCGGGGTGCCGTATTCGAACGCTTCCAGCATGAACCCAAATTTTTCAATTGCTTCACTTTCGCTAATGCCGATGGCCGCGAACATTTTTTCCTGAACATCCCTGCGGTGAATCCGGATACTGCCGCCGCCCACCTCCACACCGTTTAGAACAATGTCGTACGCTTTGGCGTACGCCTTTCCGGGGTCGGTTTCCAGCAAGGGAATGTCGGTTTCCCTCGGAGAGGTAAAGGGGTGGTGCATCGCCACGTAACGGCCTTCTGCCTGATCATATTCCAGCAGGGGGAAGTCCACCACCCACAAGAAGTTATAAGTGTCTTCAGGGATCAGTCCAAGACGCTCGCCCAGGTGCAGCCGCAACGCTCCCAGTGAGTCAGCTACGACCTGCGGCTTGTCAGCCACAAAAAGCAAGAGGTCTCCTGGTTTAGCCTCCAGCCGGCTCATGATGGCGCCAAGTTCCTGCTCGTTGAAGAACTTGGCTATGGTTGACTTGATACCGTCTTCGGTGACGATAAAGTAGGCCAAGCCCTTGGCTTTGTAAACTGCCGCGTAAGCGGTGAGGTCGTCTATCTCCTTGCGGCTGAAAGATCCGCATCCTACAGCGTTAATTCCCTTGACCTGTCCTCCACCTTCCACAACTGATGAAAAAACCTTGAACCCGCACCCCGCTGCAATATCGGAAATATCTTTCAACTCAAGCCCGAAGCGGGTGTCCGGTTTGTCCGAACCAAAGCGTTCCATCGCCTCTTGGTAAGAAAGCCTGGGAAACGGGCGGGGTATGTCCAATCCGATGGCATCACGGCATAACCGTGCTACCATTTCTTCCATGAGGCACAGGATATCATCCACATCCACAAAAGACATTTCTATGTCGATTTGGGTAAATTCGGGCTGGCGGTCTGCCCGGAGGTCTTCGTCCCGGAAACAGCGGACGATTTGGAAGTATTTATCCAGTCCGGATACCATCAGAATCTGTTTGAAAAGTTGTGGCGACTGGGGCAGCGCATAAAACTTGCCAGGATTGACCCGGCTTGGCACCAGATAATCCCTGGCTCCTTCCGGGGTGCTCCTGGAAAGCATCGGGGTTTCTATTTCAAGGAAACCATTTTCGTCAAGGAAGTCACGGACCGATTTGGCGACACGGTGGCGCAGGAACAGCGCTTCTTGCATTTCCGGCCGGCGCAGGTCCAGGTAGCGGTAGCGCAGCCGTACATTTTCATCTACATCAATTCCGTTTTCAATATAGAAAGGCGGCGTTTTGGACCGGTTTAAAATACGTAATTCATGGGCGAGCACTTCCACCTGTCCCGTTGCCAGATTTGGGTTGACCGTACCTTCGGGACGCACCCGGACCATTCCGGTTACTGCTAATACATATTCGTTGCGCACGCTCTCGGCCTTGTTAAAAGCTTCTTTGTTAAGTTCCGGGCTGAACACCACCTGCACCAGACCCGACCGGTCTCTAAGATCGACGAAAATCAAGCCGCCGTGGTCACGCCTGCGTTGAACCCAGCCCATCAAGACTACCTGTTGACCGGCCTGTTCAGACCGTAAGACGCCGCAATAATGACTGCGCTTCAATTCATTCATAAAATCAATCATATTTAAACCCTCCTAAATATGTAAGATGCATTTAACCCGTTAAGGGCACGAGGCACGGTTTATGTCATCTTATCCAGCAGATATCCGATTACTTCCCCCATGGCCACGGTCGCCTGCTCTTGCGCGCTCATATCCCTGACTACGACTGTATCCCGTTTCAATTCCTCCTCACCAATGATGACAACGAATCTGGCCTTGACTTTACCAGCGTACTTCATTTGCGCCTTAAGGCTGCGGTTAAGGTAATCCTTGTCTGCGGAGATGCCGGCACCGCGGATTTTAAACAGGAGATTAAAAGCCGTATGTGCTGCTGCTTTCCCCGCTGTAACCACGTACACGTCTAACCCCGGTGACCCCGGTATGGCGCAACCCTGGTTTTTCATGGCCAGGATGATCCGTTCCATACCGAGTGCGTAACCGATTCCCGGAGTGGGAGGGCCGCCGCAGGTTTCCACCAGCCCGTTATACCGTCCACCGCCGCCTATGGAACTCTGAGCGCCGATATCCGGCGCCATTATTTCAAAGGCTGTATGTGTGTAATAATCCAAACCGCGGACCAGCCGGTGGTCTACCAAGTAAGGCAGGTTAAGCAAATCGAGATGTTTTTTTACTGATTCGAAGTGTGTCAGGCAATTGTCGCACAGGCAGTCGACAGTTGTTGGAGCCTCCGAACCGAGATCGTTGCAGCGGCTTTCTTTGCAATCAAGGATCCGCAGCGGGTTTTTTTCATATCTCTCCCGGCAGTTCGGACAAAGCTCATCAAGTTTGGGACGGAAATAATCCTGTAATTTCTGGCGCGTATTTGGGCGGCAGACCGGGCAGCCAACGCTGTTGACATGCAATTCCAGATTCTTAAGGCCTATTCTTCCATAGAAATCCATGCTCATGGCAATTACTTCAGCGTCAAGCGCCGGGTCGTGCGAACCAAACACTTCAACCCCGAATTGGTGAAACTGGCGGTAACGGCCGGCCTGAGGGCGGTCGTAACGAAACATCGGTCCGGTGTAATACAACTTAACTGGCTGCGGACCGGCGTACAACTTGTCTTCCAGGTAAGCCCTGACAGCGGATGCCGTGCCTTCAGGTCTCAAAGTGATGCTACGTTCTCCCCGGTCGATGAAAGTATACATCTCTTTTTCCACAATATCAGTGGTATCACCCACACCGCGCAAAAACAACTCCGTATGTTCGAAGATGGGCGTCCTGATTTCCGCATAGCCGTATTCCCCGCAAATATGGCGCAATTGCCTTTCAAGGTATTGCCATGTTTCGACCTCACCGGGCATGATGTCGTTAGTGCCGCGTGGCCGCATTGTCAGCATGATACTTCTCCCCCTTTCAAAAGCGAAACCGCCCCCGGTCAATGCTGAACATTGCCAGGGACGGGTTATTAAACCGTGGTGCCACCCTGTTTGGATAATATTAAATACTATCCCTTTATGTCCGTAACGGAGACCTCCGGGCCAGTCTACCGGCACATTGTTACATGCGCTTTCGGTGGCCGCTCCCGGGAGTTTTTCAACACCTGTTTTTGCGGAAGGCTTTCAGTCTGCGGCCCTCCGTCCCTGCCAAAAACGAATGATATTTACTCGGCCCGGTCATCGCTTTCATTTACCTGAACATCATTTTATGCAATATAAGCACTTTTGTCAATTAAAGGTCTGACAAAATATAAACGGTGTTGTAACCGTTAAAGAAGAATAAAAAATATTGACAGGCCAGGATAAGCTATGGTAATATCTCGTTAAGAACCAAACGATTGTTGATTAGAATAGAAAGGAACAGTTTATTAACAGTGCCTGAAGAACGTTATGCTGAAATTATTGATGCAGCGATTCAACTTTTCCAAAAGAAGTCCTATCACGGTACATCGATGCAAGATATTGCGGAAGCTGTAGGGATTTACCGGGGAAGTCTTTATCATTACATCAATAGTAAAGAAGAAATACTTTACCGCATTGTTGAGCGGGCGTTATCCGATGGTATGGAAGCGCTGTTAAAAATTCAGGAAGATGATTATCCTCCTGTCGAAAAACTGGAACGGTCAATTAGATGTCATATTCAATATTCAGTTAAACATAAAGCAGAACTTACCATTATGTTGGAAGATTCTAAACACTTGTCTGAAGAATGGCAGCAACAGGTCTATCAAGTACAGAAGAAATACGAAATGATTTTTCGGAATATCATTGAAGAGGGTATCCAGAAAGGTGAATTTAAAAATTTAAATGTAAAAATGGTGAATAATGCTATTTTCGGTATGACAAATTATATGTATAGATGGTATAACATTGAAGGAAAGTTATCTTTTGATGAAGTTGCATCAATTTTTATAGAACTAATTCTAAATGGATTATTAAAACGAAATTAAAATATATAAATTTTTTTTAAAGATTGCGACAAACGTTTGGTATAGAATTTATATAACTAATTTACTAAATAATATTGATTTTTTTATTACAAAAATCTAATAATAATTTACAACTTATACTAATTAAATAATACTTTATTTCTTATAAAATTATATTTCTATTAATGAATTTTAGTAAAAATGAAGCTATTGAATAATTATTCTGCTACAAACGTTTGGTTTAATTATTAATATTGTTTATTATTAATATTTTTATAATTAATTGAAAATTAAAGTTTAAAAGAAAATAGGGAAAATTATGTTACATATCAACTGTTTAGAAAAAATTGTATATAATTAGTAACTTTTATTGTTATTTAAAATATGAGACAAACGTTTGGGTATTTAAATTTTAGTAAATAAAATCATGGAGGGAGATGTTTATGGAGGTTAAAAAAATTGGAGTTTTGGGAGCCGGTACTATGGGTGGCGGTATTGCCCATTTAGCGGCGCAATCCGGGTACGATGTTATTTTAAGTGACGTGGATTTAGTTTTTGTCGAGAAAGCGCTTGGCAGGATTGGTTCTTTTTTAAACAAAGCCGTAGAAAAAGGTAAGATGACAGCGGAACAGAAAGATGAGGTACTTGGAAGAATTACACCGACAACTGGTGTAGAGAGTTTTGGAGATGTAGATGTAGTTATTGAGGCCGTAATTGAGGATCTCCAGGTTAAAAAAGATATGTTTTCTAAACTTGACCAAATTTGTAAGCCGGAGGCGTATCTGGCAACCAATACATCATCAATGTCAATCACCTTAATCGCAGCTGCTACTAAGCGGGAGGAAAAGGTTGCAGGGATGCACTTCTTCAACCCGGCGCCGGTGATGAGACTGGTTGAAGTGATCAGGGGCTATAACACCAGTGATGAAACTGTAAAGGTAATCTCCGAAGTTGCTGTTAAGATGGGTAAGACTCCCGTTGAAGTTAAAAAGGATTCGCCGGGATTCATAGTTAACCGGGTTATGATGGCTCAATTCATCGAAGCGATTAAGTTATATGAAGAAGGTGTGGCATCGCTCGAGGATATCGATATCGCAGTCAAGCTGGGCTTAAACTACCCGATGGGTCCTTTTACATTGCAAGATTTCGGTGGGTTGGATATCGCCTACCATGTAGCCAATTATTTTTATGAAGAGTTTAAAGATATACGCTGGAATCCGCCTCAGGCAATGAAGGCATTGATCCGTGCGGGCCGGTTAGGTCGCAAGACAGGCTCAGGATGGTTTGATTACAACGAATAGGAAAAGGAAGGAGGTGGCCAGGTGATGTTTGAAACCATTATCCTTAACGTTGAAGAAGGGATAGCAACAATCACATTAAATCGACCTCCCTTGAATCCGTTGAACACCAAGCTTTTCAATGAACTTGGGCAAGCAGTGGCTGAGCTTGACGCTGATCCTGCCGTTCATGTGGTAGTCATAACCGGAGCGGGTGAAAAAGCGTTCGCAGCTGGAGTTGACATAGCTGAAATGAAAGACATGACTCCGGTAGAGGTACATCATTTCTGTAAAATATCCGGAAACACAATCAGCCTTATTGAAAATATAGACAAGCCAACGATAGCAGCTGTAAACGGACTTGCGCTCGGTGGGGGCTGTGAAGTATCGTTGGTTTGTGATTTTCGGCTGGCTGCAGATACAGCTAAGTTTGCCCTGCCGGAGATTACGCTGGGTATTATTCCCGGCGGAGGCGCCACACAACGGTTGCCCCGGCTTATCGGGGTAGCCCGGGCGAAGGAAATGCTTTTCCTGGGTGAATTTATTGATGCTAATCAGGCCGGGCAACTTGGCCTGGTTAATAAAGTGGTTCCTGCGGCCGAGCTGATGCAAGAGGTAAAAGCATTGGCTAAAAAACTGACGGCCAAGTCTGCTCATACGTTAAGTGTGATGAAGGGTTCCGTGAATAAAGGACTTTGTATGAGTTTGACTGAAGCCATAGAGTTTGAGAGGAAAAATTTTGTCCTGGCGTTTGCCAGCGAAGATCGACAGGAAGGATTCAACGCTTTCGTGGAAAAACGTAAGCCCAATTTTACCGGTAGGTAGTGATAATGTTTTAAAATAATGTTCAGGTTGGAGGAGGTTATATGAGAAACGTTTGTGTTATTGCCGGTGGTCAGTCCGTATGGGGAGTGCGTCAGGCTTCCGAAAGAGATTTGTTTCAGGAGGCGGGTAAGGCTGCTTTTGAGGATAATCCGGCGATCAGTAATAAGGATATTGACGGGCTTATTGTAGGATCAGCCTTTACAGAGCGCTGTTCTTTTCAAACTCACCTGGCGCCGTTAGTGGCTGAGTCCCTTGGTATCAAGCCAGTAAATGTATGTTGCCGGGTTGAACTATTATGCGCCACCGGCAGCAGCGGCATTATCCTTGCGGACGCCATGATTCGAAGCGGCAAGGCCGATGTGATCATGGTCATAGGCGGTGAAAAACTTTATACCCCCCAACGGTGGGAGGTCTTTTACTCCGAACTCGGTACCGGGGACCACGACTTTGACGGCGCCCAGGGCCTGGGTCTACCGCCGCCGGCTTTTGCCGCAATAGCTAAACAACACATGAAACTATACGGTACTACGGAAGAACAACTGGCCATGGTGTCGGTGAAGAACCGCCGCAACGGCCTGAATAACAAAAAGGGTCAATTCCGGGAAGAGATTACGCTTGAACAGGCTTTAAACGCCAAGACGATTGTGAGACCGTTGAAAATTTTTGACTGCTGTCCCGTTACCGACGGAGCCGCGGCAATCATCCTGGCAGCGGAAGAAAAAGCAAAATACCTGACTGATAAGCCGCTGGTCTACTTTAGGGGTTCAGGGCAGGCCACAGTGCATAATATGTCTGCCAACATACCCAGTTGGACGACCTGGGAGGCGCTGAAAATCGCGTCCCAGCAGGCATATAAGAACGCCAGGGTAACGGCTAAAGACATCAATGTCGCGCAAACCCACGATTGCTTCACGATTTCAGAGATCATTGAATATGAAGACCTTGGTTTTTGTGAAAAAGGAGAAGGCGGTTACTTTATCCAGGAAGGGAAATCTGATTTTGGCGGGCAGGTTCCAGTCAATACTGACGGTGGATTGTTGTCCTGCGGGCACCCCTTCGGGGGCACGGGCATCCGCCAGGGGATTGAAATCATGCACCAATTAAGAGGTGACGCAGTGCGGCAGGTGGAAGGGGCCAGGATCGGCCTAACCCATAACCTGAGTGGCTTAACCGCCGCGCATACGGTATTGATTTACGGGAGGGACTTAGAATAATGAGTATTCTGGAAGGTAAATACGCTGCAACAATGGATATGTGGCCGCTTGAAGCCAAGGAATTTACCCGGATCTACCCGTTTTATGACAACCTCAAGGAAGGGCGGTTTACTACTACCAAATGCCGTGATTGTGGTAAGCAAGCTTTTCCACCCAGGGTAATTTGCCCTGAATGTTTATCCGAAAACCTGGAATGGATCGATCTGCCCACCAGAGGCCGTGTTTTGGTAGTGACGGAAGAAGAGGTAGGAGTACCGTTCGGCTTCGATACCCCCCTGATTCATGCGATTGTCGATCTGGGCGGGCAGCTTACAATGTTTGTCCATATTGTAAATTGTAAAATGGGTCAATTAAAGGAAGGAGACGAAGTAAAACTGGTTGTCTTTCCGATAGATCCGTTACCGGTTGACGGTAAAAAAGGTGCGATTGATCTGCGGGAGCGAGTCTTCTATGCTTTTGAAAAGGTTTAATGGGTTCATATTTTGAAGCCAGACTCTTGAGTATAAGTTACCGTTAGATTCTTGTTATAAATATATTGATTACGTTAGGGGTGGTTAAAATCCTAACGTAATCAATATAAATATTATACGATACGCAGTTCCTTTGACCCGGTTTTATTTAACCCCGGCAGGGATACCTGCACAGGCGGTTAGTGGTTAGAAACGGGAATACTCGCCATTTAATGATTTTGAACAGGAGGTTAAATAATGAACCTTTCAAGTATAATTACAGACAATGCCTCTTTTCACCCCCGCCACAAGGCGGTTATTTGCGGGGACGATGGAAGGGAATTCACCTGGTCTGAGCTTGACCAAATGGTTAACAAAGTCGGCAATGCCCTGATAAATATGGGAGTAAAAAAAGGGGACCGCGTAGCCATTTACCTGCCGAACTCACCGGAGTTTATTTTCACTTACTTCGCGGTGGCAAGAATAGGAGCCGTAGTCACCCCGTTTAATATTCTCTTTCGGACTAACGAAATATCTTATATTCTTAACAATTCCAGGGCCAAGGTTTTGGTTGGCGCCGCCGGCGAAACCGAACAGTATGTAATGACACCAGGCGTTCAATTCCCCCACCTTGAAAAAATAATTACGGTCGGGGGGCCGGTGCAAGGTGCCGTAGATTTTTATTCATTAATTTCTGATGCTTCCGCGGAACTGGAGACAGTTGAGTGCGACCCTGACGATCTGGTGAAGCTGATTTATACTTCCGGTACGACCGGACAGCCTAAAGGGGTGATGCTCAGCCATAATAATATAATGTCTATCGGTCGTTTGCATGAATCGGTTTTGCATATCAATGATCAGGACCTGCTGCTATCACCAGCACCTTACTGCCATATATTTTATGTGTTAAACGTAATAGGGCCTTTTTACGCCGGTGCAGGCGTGGTGACAATGCAACGTTTCGACGCCGAGAAAGCGCTGGATTTGATCTCACGTTATCAGTGCACCCACTTTGCCGGTGTTCCGACCATGTACATTTTTATGCTGGAGAAGTATGACAGTAAGAAACATGATTTGACGGCATGGCGATTTGCCCATTCCGCAGGCGCTTCCATGCCGGTGGAGCATATTAATGAAATTTCAGAAACGTTCCAGGTTGGTTTTTGTGAGACTTTGGGCAGTACCGAAGCCAGTTCCACCATTACGCACAACAGGCTCGGCCACGGCAAGGCCGGCGCGGTTGGACCGGTTAGCCGGGGTAACCAGGTGAAAATAGTTGACGAAGCAGGCAATGAACTGCCCACAGGAGAAGTGGGCGAATTACTGATCAAGGGCCCCGGCATTTTTAAAGGGTACTGGGAGATGCCTGAAGCCACCAAGGAGGCTTTTGACGACGATGGATGGTTCCGCACCGGCGACTTGGGCAAATATGATGAAGACGGGTACATTTTTCTAGTAGACCGCAAAAAGGACATGATCGTCTGCGGCGGCTATAACGTGTACCCTAGAGAAGTGGAAGAAGTGCTTTATCAGCATCCCAAGGTCTTGGAAGCCGCTGTGATCGGTGTGAAAGATCCGATCCGGAACGAGGTCCCGAAAGCTTTTATTCGTCTCAAAGATGGCGAAGAGATGACGGACCAGGAAATGATAGACTTTTGTAAACAAAGACTGGCATCATATAAAGTACCGCGCAACATCGAGTTTTTACCCGAGTTGCCGAAAAACCCGACCGGCAAGATATTGAAGAGAATGCTGCGGTAACCGGTTAAATAGTGTGACATGGTTTATGCAGGCAGAAGCAGTTAACGTTAGAAGGGGTGAGGACGTGAATTTTGAACTTGATAAAGAGCTCTTATTTTTAAAGGAAATGGTGCGGGATCTGGTGCAGGAAAAGATAGCGCCGCGGGCCGCTGAGATTGACGACAAGGATGAGTACCCCTGGGACATCAAGGAAGCCCTGGCGGAGCACGAGATACTGGCCATGCCTTTTCCGGAGGAGTACGGCGGGACCGGCGGCAAAGCGCTTCCCATGGCAATAGCGTTAGAAGAAATAGGCAAAGCCAGTGCCGCCGTGGCCATGATCTTGGGTGGCCAGTGCCTTGGTTCGGCAGCCATTACCCTTGCCGGGACGGAAGAACAAAAGCAGCGGTTCCTGCCCGGCCTGGCCAGCGGAGAAAAGTTGTGCGCCTACGCCCTTACCGAGCCTAACGCCGGTTCCGACGTGGCAGGCATGCAGACCACTGCCGTGCGAGATGGTGATTATTATGTGTTAAGCGGCACCAAACGTTTCATTTCTTTCGGTAATATAGCCAGCGTGCTTACAGTGTTCGCTAAAGTAGTAGATAAGAATACCGGAGAAAAAAAATTGTCTTGTTTCGCGGTGGAAAATGGAGAAGGCTTGGTTGTCCGCAATTTAGAGCATAAGTTGGGCGTCAGAGGCACGCCGACGGCGGAGTTATTCTTTGACAACATGCGGGTTCCGGCCGAAAACCTGCTGGGCGCCGAGGGA
>Ga0067045_1029467_pt1 | contig 20623 bp, 15 predicted proteins | sample TerdegcTABiofilm_FD_59184 | JGI IMG/M metagenome (GOLD analysis project Ga0067045, IMG submission 59184) | Combined Assembly of (Gp0054472, Gp0054536) Wastewater bioreactor microbial communities from Singapore -Terephthalate degrading...
TGGAAAAATATGAATTTGAACTCATCAACTATCAGATTATGGATAATCACATTCATCTGCTTATTCGTACTGTGGAAGGTGGTGCTTCCATATCCCGTATTGTGCAGTACATAAAGTCACGGTTTGCACAACGGTTTAACCGCATGATGCAGCGAACCGGTCCTGTATGGAATGAACGTTTTAAAGACAGCATTGTAGAGTTTGCGGACAATCCTCGTATGTATTTATTCAACTTACTCTGGTATTTTGCCAACAATCCGGTGCGTGCAGGCAAGGTGAAAAGTCCTTTTGAAAGCTATTTTGGTGGGTCAAGGGCTTACTTTGACAGTAACTATCGCCCTACTATAAAAATTACCTTCCATCAATATTTTTTAGAGCTGGGTAACACATTGGAAGAGTGTATTGAGAGATTTTACGCATACGTAAAGGGTGAATTATTGATTTAGTGTTTAAAAATTTATTTTTAAATTTACAGAAAAATTACTTTTGCCAATTATTGTAGAAAATCATAATTATATTTTTTGTGTGAAACAAAAGGAAACTTATATTAGGTGTAAGGAAGATGTTAGATATATTTAGAAAATCGGTTTTAAATATTCATATGGTAGGCATCTGTGGGGTGGGAATGAGTGCTCTTGCTGGCATGCTGCTTTCCCTGGGTCATAACGTTTCAGGCTCTGACACCGATATGTATCCACCTATCAGCACTCAGCTTGAAATGTTAAATATAGCTCTTTTTAAAGGGTATAGCTCTGACACCATAGAAAAAATACAGCCTGATCTTGTTATTATAGGCAATGCTATCAGCCGTGGTAATCCTGAAGTTGAAGCTTTGCTTAACAAACGAATTCCATATCTTTCAATGGCTCAGAGCCTGTACAATTTCTTTCTTTATAATAAAGAAGTCATTGGTGTAGCTGGTACCCATGGAAAAACAACAACAACTTCGCTTTTGGCATATATTCTGGATATTGCTGGTATGGAGTCATCATTTTTTATTGGCGGTATTCCCAAAAATTATGGGAAAAATTATCATGTCGGAAGGGGCAAATATTTTGTCATAGAAGCGGATGAATACGATTCAGCATATTTTGAAAAGATTCCCAAATTTATAGTGTATAGACCAACATACTGTATCATGACGTCACTTGAATTTGATCATGCAGATATATATAAAAATGTTAATGAGATTGCAGTATGGTTTACTCGCCTTAAAAACCTTATTCCTGCCAATGGATGCATTGTGTATAATCGTATGTATCCGCATTTGTGTGCAATTAATGAAAAGCCACTATCGCTTACTAAAAGTTACGGAATGTCAAATGCTGACTGTACTTATCATTATAAGGATGGCATTCTCACAATTTCTATGGATGGAATAACAATACATGCAAAGCCAAAGATTTTTGGCAACTTTAACTATCAGAATATTGCTGCAGCGTCAGCAATAGCTCTGACCCTTGGGGTATCTGAGGGTGCGATAGTTTCTGCTATTGAATCATTTGAAGGAGTAAAACGCAGGCAGGAGATCCTCTATGCCAGTAACTATCTCACAATTATTGAGGATTTTGCACACCACCCAACAGCAATATACAACATTTTACACGAGGTGTCAGAGCACTATCCCCAATCAAAAATTATTGCAATTTATGAGCCACGATCAGCCACAAGCAGACGCAATGTATTTCAGCAAGAACTACCGCTGGCATTTTCTGATGCAGATTGTGTCGTGATGAAACGGCCATACCGTCTGAATAAGGTGCCAGAGCAAGAGCAGATTAATATTGACAGGGTCATTGATGACATAAAGGGTCAGAGCATTCCAGCTTATGTATTTGATTCTGTTGATGAGATAGTTAATGAAGCATTCAAACAGATTCAGAATAAGCATACAGTTATGGTGGTTATGAGTAATGGGGGATTTGATGGCATATATGATCTTCTGGTTTCTCAGGCACAAAAGCTTTTTGGAAAGTAACAAAGGTAAATAAAAAAATTGTTGACATTTGTTGTATGATTTATGCATGGTTAAAGATGTAAGAAAATTAAACGTTATTTATATGGTAGTGGGTAAACTTAATATAATAGCTATTTTAGTTTGGTGGTGGTGGCGCCAGGATAACATATATCCGGGCGCTTGAGGAAATTAATTTATAATAGGGAAATCCTTAAAGGCTACGGATAATATGTGTTAACCGTAGCCTTTTTATTTGTAGTACGCAATATTTTTTAAAAATTAAATGATTCAAATAGGAGGATACAATGGCAAAGGATTCAACTAAAATACAGTTACCCGAAAAGGAGATGCCACGGCAATGGTATAATATTCTGGCTGATTTACCCAAGTCTATGGACCCGCCTATAAGCCCTGCAACCGGTAAACCGGTAACACCTGATGAATTGCATGCTATTTTCCCCATGGGATTAATAGAACAGGAAGTTAGTCCCAAAAAATATATTGATATCCCCGAAGACATATTGCATATTTATCGTTTGTGGAGACCTTCACCGCTTTTCAGGGCTCGTCGGTTAGAAGCAGCTTTAGGAACCCCTGCCAATATTTATTATAAATATGAAGGTGTTTCGCCTGCGGGAAGCCATAAGCTTAATACAGCAGTTGCTCAGGCGTATTATAATAAACTTGAAGGCATTAAGAAATTAGCCACTGAAACTGGAGCGGGACAGTGGGGTAGTGCTCTGTCACTTGCTGGCAATTTCTTTGGCATTGATGTGCATGTGTATATGGTTAGGGTAAGCTATGAACAAAAGCCATACCGTAAGTTTATGATGGAAACATGGGGTGCAACGGTTACACCAAGCCCAAGTAATCTTACTAACAGCGGACGGGAAATATTAAAACAGGATCCGGATAGCCCTGGTAGCTTAGGGATTGCAATCAGTGAGGCAGTGGAAGAAGCTGCAAACAGCAAAGATACCAATTATTCTTTAGGCAGTGTGTTGAATCATGTGTGCCTGCATCAGACAATTATTGGCCTTGAAACATTAAAACAGTTTGAGATGGTTGATGATTATCCTGATGTTGTTATTGGTTGTGTTGGCGGTGGTTCAAACTTTGCTGGCCTTGCATTTCCGTTTGTTAGAGATAAAATTAATGGTAAGAATATCGATATCATTGCAGTGGAACCTGCAGCATGCCCTACATTAACAAAAGGCATGTATACGTATGATTATGGTGATGTCGCAAAACTTACGCCAATTATGCCAATGTATACATTAGGTCACTCATTTATCCCCCCATCAATCCATGCTGGCGGATTGCGATACCACGGTATGTCACCACTGGTGAGTTTCTTGTATCATGAAGGACTTATATCGGCAATGGCATTGCATCAAAAGGAATGCTTTGAAGCTGCAATTTTATTTTCAAAAACTGAGGGGATTATCCCTGCGCCTGAATCATCTCATGCTATCAGAGCAGCTATCATTGAAGCACAGAAAGCAAAAGAAGAAGGCAAGCAGAAAACTATTGTATTCAATTTAAGTGGCCATGGGCATTTTGATCTGGCATCGTATGACAAGTTTTTATCAGGTGAGCTCGATGATTACGAATATCCAAAAGAATTAATTGATAAAGCTTTGCACGATTTGCCAAAAGTTGGTAAATAATGTTCTTAGAGGGGCGCATTACCGTGCGCCCCAACATTATACAATATGAAAAGAATACTTTTCATCCTGCTTTTTATTATCAGCTGTTCCCAAAAATATACGGATTACACGCCATTTACTGTACAGCTAATCTATGACCAGTCACACAATAATGTGTGGGGGTTGTGGGATCATGGTTATTGCGGATATTCGCATATTGCTGGTGTGCTAAAACAGCATGGTATCCCTGCTTCAGTTAATTTGAAAAAACTTGATGAGTGTATATCTTCATTGCCATCCATGGAATACAGCAATGCAATACTGATGCTATCGGTTGCTAAATATCAGCGGTTTGATGATCGTGAAATTGATGCCGTCAGCAATTTTGTTAATGCTGGGGGTCTTCTTTTTGTCATTGCTGAACATGATAATATGTACAATAGTGCAACGTTTTTAAATGCAGTAACGCATAAAATGGGTATCACAATAAACAGCGATGCCGCCGGGAAAGACAATGATGCTTTCCAATCGCTTGATGATTTGAATAACAGGGCTTGTTCAAAAAAATTTAAACTAAAAAATGTTTTGCACATGCTTTCAGCTTCGCTATCGGGAACTGCTGATTCTTTTGAGGTGTTATTGCGTGATGATGAAACAGATAACATTATTGCTGGTGGATGCAGGTATGGCAAAGGCAAAATGATTGTGGTGGGTGATAGCGAGATGTTCTGGAATGGCGATGGCAAGGTTGGAATACATGCTGGCGATAACAATGCTTTTTTTAAACACTGCCTTGAATGGCTTCTGGAAAAGCATCTGGCTCATACCGTGCAGCATGCTGCAACTGTATCGTGTTTTGATGCTGAAAACTCATATGTTGCTATTGACAACTCACCATCGGGTGTAGAGTATTTTATCAATGCACTCACAAAAATAAACCCCTCACTACTGCATGATGATTCAATTAATATAATAGTCATTCCCATGCCCAATTGTGGTATTAACAACACAATACGAAATATCATTTTTATTGAACCGTATCAAAAACTTGTGCCATCAACAGTGTGGGGCAAGCGCCTTATTGCACTTGGTGCTGTAAATACTAAGGTTTATTCGTTTTTGGGCGATAGTAACTGTGAAATACTTCCCTGCCTTATAACTGATGGCGATAGTAACTTTTTTGATGTTGTGATTTCCTATAATAAAAAGAGGTTTTATTTTCACAGGCTTGCAGGAATGATAAAAAAAGGCAATGGTGGTGTCATTGCGCAGATACCGTCATCACTGTGGGGTGAGGTAAGCCATCCTGGTCTGGAAGTTCTTAATGACGGCATTCCATTATATCAGCCAAACGATTATGAAACAACTGGTTTTGTGTATGCAGATAAAAATCTTTTAGTGGTTGGAGACGCTGATGCTATTGCCAATCAAAACCGCGATACCGAAACATTCAAAGAGATGCTTGCCATGGTTATGCGCTGGATAAAAACGGGAAACATTGAATAATGTTTATTACTTTTTATCTTGACGGTAAGAATGCTTTATCTTAGTTGTTGGTATGTAGTTATAATAATATTTACTAAGGGGACGTTATGAAAACAATTAAAATTATGCCATGCCTTGACATGAAGGAAGGAAGGGTTGTCAAGGGTGTTAATTTTATCAATATTAAAGATGCAGGTGACCCTGTTGAAAATGCTGCGTTCTATCAAGAAGAAGGTGCTGATGAACTGGCAATGCTTGATATTGCTGCTACCGTTGAAAATCGCAAAACTCGTCTGGAATGGGTCAAAAATGTTGCAAAAGCTATCAGCATACCTTTGACGGTTGGTGGTGGCATTGGCAGTATAGAGGATATTGAGCTGGTGCTTGAAGCTGGTGCATCAAAAGTATCAATGAACAGTGCTGCAGTCAAAAATCCCAAGCTGATTGATGAGGCTGTAAAACAGTTTGGCTCTGACACCATAACTATTGCCATTGATGGTAAAAGAAATGATAAGCTTCCATCGGGTTTTGAGGTGGTTGTTGCTGGAGGAACCAGATCCACGGGTAAAGATGCTGTTGCATGGGCTGTTGAATGCCAGAAACGTGGTGCTGGTGTACTTCTTCCAACAAGCATGGATGGGGATGGCACATTAAAGGGATATGATATACCCTTTACCAGGGTAATTGCTGATGCTGTAACTATTCCTGTGGTTGCATCAGGTGGTGCTGGTACACTGGAACATTTCTATGAAGCAGTGGTTGAAGGAAAAGCAGAAGTTTTGCTTGCTGCGTCAGTATTTCATTTCAGGACATTTACAGTAAAGCAGGTTAAGGAATATCTAAAAAATAGAGGTATTGCTGTTAATCTATAAATTTTAATGAGCGGGTGATGGGAATCGAACCCACGCTATCAGCTTGGAAGGCTGAAGTTCTACCATTGAACTACACCCGCGTATAATGAAGACAGATTTTAGCAAAAGCCGCTTTTTGTCAATAAATAAATAAACCTTTCAGGCAACGATGGCGGTAACTATCGCCAAATAAAAATAAAAAAATACTTGTAAAACAATCTTTATAATTTTATAATACCATTATAGTAAAAAATCAAAAAAATATTTTATTTTTGATTATTTTATATATAGCTATTGCGTTTTGTGCATTCATAATAAATTTTCAAAAAGAGGGAAATCCATGGAAACAACATTCTATTCATTAGCTACTAAGGCTAGTTTTAACAAGGCTTTAAATCACTTCTATAGTGTTAATGACGTTGTTGATGAGGTTGAGGGGGGTAGAAATTTTGCTGATGTGGTCAACATCATGCTTGCAGAAGGTGATTTGATGGTGGACCAGGTATTGCCCATGGTTGGAGCTATTTTGAAGGATAAATATCAGTATTCCTATGATTCATACAATGTCCCGGTGACTATGAGCGATTTCAGTAAAATAAATGAGGAAACGTCAAAATGGACTGCTCTGGATATCGTTGTAGTGTATTTTAATGTCAATGGGGAGCCAATTCTTATAAATCCTAAAAATGCAGCTCACTGGGAAAGGGTTCGTGAAATTGTCCGTGACCAGCTTATGGTTATTTACGCAAAGAAGAAAAAAGAAGCAAATCCAAAAGTTGAAAAAGAGGCTATTACAGCTCTTGAAGAAATGATTGCAGGCAAAGATGTGTTTATCAATAAAGAATTTATTGATGAGACTGTTGCCGTTAAGGAAGTTAAAAAGCCAACTCCAGCAGCTGTTGCAGCTGCAGGCAAAAAGAATATGACGCCAAAGTATGCGGTTACTGTTACCAATGAGCTTTTTCACAATGGCAATGTTGAAGCGTGGAAGCGTATTATTGAAAGTTTTAAGGTTTCGCATCCGGACCTGGATGTGTTGATCTTTCATGAAGGTGAAAAAATCAATGACATTAACTCACTATTTAAATGGGGGAAGGTAAAACATGGTGATCCCATATTCTTCCAGGTGGTGGGAGAAAATATACGGGATGTATCAAAATTGCAGAAGTACCTGTTTGAGGGTGCTTCACCACGGTTTGAACAGTTTTTGAAGATAGCTGTTGGGAAAGTATTGAATCTTTTCTAATACCATATGAAACAAATTAAAAAGAGAGGATAGTATGGAAAATATAGTTTTTTTCAATAAAGATTTTACCGGTGTTGATGATAAGCAATACAAGAAGTTAGGTATCAGAGGCCGCAGAGCTGCTGATTTAGCAAAAATGGGATTACCGATAGCTCCGGGATTTATTATAGATGCTGATTTAACCATGAAATTACCAAAGGTTAATGTAAAGCAATTAATTAAGACTTTTGTTGATAAAATAGAAAAAGACATGAAAAAAGGATATGGCGATAGTGATAAGCCATTGCTTTTGAAGGTGGTGTTAAGCTCAGATTTAAATGTCCCATTTTTCCCGTCTATTCACAATGTTGGTTTAAATGATAAGGTTGTTACAGGTTTTGCCAAATTTACTGGTGAAGATTTTGCCTGGGGTGAATACAGATTTTTACTTCGCAGCATTGCTTCAAAAATTTACGGGATTGATGAAAAAGAACTTGATGAACTTGAAGGCAAACTTCCCAAAAATGCTAAAGCCAAAGAATATAAAGAAGTGGTGGCTAAATATAAAAAATTTCTGGGCGACAAATTCAGTGAAGATGTGTATGACCAGTTGGGTCTAATTCTTAAAGGTGCTGCTGCACGGTATTGTGACTCGGATATTGATGTTGACAATTCACTATCAATTATGATTCAGGCAATGGTATATGGTAACTTTGGCCAGAATTCCTTTGCAGGAAATTATTTTACCCGCAATATCATTACCGGTGATGCACTCATTCAGGGCGAATTCTTGCAGAATGAGTTTGATGTTGACAGGGGTGCTCCCAAGGATATTTCTAAAATTGATAAAAAATATTACGACAAGTTAGTTGAGATAGCTAAGAAAGTGGAAGATAACTTTAAAGAAATACGTAACATAAAATTTACCATTGAAGAAGGTAATTTCTGGCTTATTGAGCAGCGCGAAGTTGATGAAAAGTCAACACAGGCACATATCAAGACATTGCTTGACCTGCATACCCGTAAAGTGGTAACACCTGAATTTTTAATTGAATCCATAAAACCAAGCCAGCTTAACGAACTGTTGCACCCGGTGATTGATCCGCGTACAACTAAAAATGTGAAATCTATAAAAGGTGGGATAGCTGGTTCAACTGGCGCAGCTATTGGTAGGGTATTCTTTTCAACCGACAGGCTGCTTGAAGAATATAAACGTGCGGTGATGCATGGTGGTGACACTAATCTTATACTGGTCATGCCAGCAACTTATGCTGAGGATGTTAAGGCAATTGAGGTTGCACGTGGTGTTATAACATCAGAAGGAGGTTTTTCATCGCATGCTCCTGTTGTTGCACGAAGCCTGGGTAAAGTTGCTATGGTACAGCCTGAGATGAAGATCAGGGGTAACTCATTTACCCTGGCAGGTAAAACCATAAAAGAGGGCGATTATGTTTCAATAAATGTGCCGTATTATGAGCCTCCTACAATTTATCTGGATAAGGTAGGCTTAATAGAACCAGATTTTGAAAAGAATGGGTTAACAGACTTTTTAACAATAGTGCAGAAATTCATTAAAGATTTTGATGTGCGTGCCAATGCTGACCAACCACGTGATGCCAAAGTGGCAAAGATGTTCTTTGCTGATGGTATAGGTTTATGCCGCACTGAACATATGTTCTTTAATGAAAAGCGCATTATGAAGTTCAGAGAGATGATATTATCAGAAACTGAAGCTGAACGGCGGAAAGCGCTGGATGACCTCAAACCCATGCAGAGGGGTGACTTCTATGAATTGTTTAAGATAATGCAGGGTCATCCTGTAACCATACGGTTGCTTGATGCTCCATTGCATGAATTCCTTCCTAGAACAGAAGACAGTATGAAAGAGTTTATACAGTACATGAAATCGCGTAAAAAAGGAATGTCAGATGCTGAAATACGTGCGCGATGTGAAGAACTATCTGAAATGAATCCAATGCTTGGACACCGGGGTTGCCGTGTTGCTATCACATATCCTGAAATTTACGAAATGCAGTGCAGGGCAATTTTTGAAGCTGCATGTATGCTGAAGAAAGAAGGCATCAATGTTGTCCCTGAGATAATGATTCCTATCGTCATGACCGAGACAGAAATCAAGTTTATTAAGAATGGCAAGAAGATTGAAGGGAAAACGGTAAAAGGTATTCGCGACATTAAGGATGAGGTCGTCGAGGAATATGGTATTGATGATTTAGAGTATGAGGTTGGTACAATGATTGAATTACCCGCTGCGGCGGTTGGTGCTGGCAGAATTGCACAGTATGCTGAGTTCTTTAGTTTTGGTACCAATGACCTCACACAGACTACGTATGGATTATCGAGAGATGACATTAATTCATTCTTCCCAAGCTATTCACTGTATGACCTTATTCCCAATAATCCATTTAAGGTTCTGGGAAGAGAAGTGAAAGAACTTATAGAAATAGCTGCAACACGCGGTAAGCTCACTCGTCCTGATATAACCATGGGGCTGTGTGGAGAACATGGTGCTGATCCTGATAACATCGAATTCTGTATGAATGTGGGATTGAATTATGTATCGTGCTCACCATATGCAATCCCACTATCTAAGTTGGCGATTGCTCAGTTGAATATAAAACAGGCAAAGAGTAAATAATACAGTGATGATGTCTCATAAGTAACTATCGCCCATATGATTGTAAAACCATTAAGGCTGCTTACACAAAAGCAGCCTTGTTATTTTCCGCAAACTTTGCATGCAGGATTTTGTTCCAGTGAAATAGATGAAAACCGCATGGCAAGTCCATCAAAAAGGAGAAGTTTTCCTGCAGTCACAGCGCCAAGCCCAGTAACTAACTTTATTGCTTCCATTGCCTGCAGGGTGCCCATGACACCGGGGGTAACGCCAGCAATAGGCGTAGGCTTTTTAATACTTTTTTTAGGAAGAAAACATGATAGGCATGGTGTTTGATGAGGAATAACGACAGTAAGCTGGCCGCTGAAACCTTCTACGCCTGCATGTATGAGAGGTTTTTGTAATTGGAAGCACGCTTTATTGAGTATATGCCGCGTTTCAAAATTATCAAGGCAATCCAGAATTATGTGTGAGTTTTCAATCAATGCCTGAATATTTCGTGTAGTAATTTTTGTATTTTTTATTTCAACCTGAATATAAGGATTTGTCTGTGTTAATGTTGCATACGCTGAGTCAGCTTTGTGCATGCCCATTCGTGTATGATTGTGGAGTATCTGTCGGTTAAGATTTGATAGTGAAATGATATCAAAATCGCAGATTGTAATTTTGCCAAAACCCGCAACAGCGCAGTATAATGCAGCAGGGCTTGCAAGCCCCCCGGCACCGGCTATAAAAAGGTGAGTATTCTTGATTTTTTCCTGTGCTTCTTTTCCCCAGCCGTTAATAATGAGTTGACGTTGATAGAGTTCAAGTTCTTCCTGTGATAGCATGGTTGTTACCTGAATCGAACTGTAAAGATTGGTCAACGTAATATATTAAATTAATCTAATTATAATAGTATTATCGTTGAGTACATACTGGTTGAGAAAAAGTCAACGCAAATTATAAATATTTATTAATTTTAATTATGGTTTTGAAAGCATTAAAGTTATCAATTAAATAATAATTAATATACTTCTATTATCTTTTCATGTAGTTTATATTATCTGGTATATCATTGGCTTTAATTATTATTATTATAAAATTTAAATACAGTATAAAGTACTTGACTAAATAAATTATACCAACTTAAGGGGAAGAATATTAATATTTTTTTAATGTTAAAACTCATTACTATTGCTATAGTATCACTACATAAATCTGTTCTTTAATCTTTATATTGATTACAAATAGAAAGGGGAATCAGCCTAATGCCTGTAAAAGCAAAATATGATTTTAATGACCTTACCAAAAAACTTGGTGGCCAAAAGATGCCACTATGCAATTTTTGCGGTACTTGTATTGGGATATGCCCATCAGGAGCTTTAACCAGCGATTATGAAGCAGGAAAGCCTGTTTTTGATGAATCCAGGTGCACTCAATGCAGCCTTTGTTACCTGCATTGTCAGGGAATAAAGGTTGATTTTTCAGAACTGGATACAAAATTTAAAGGTGGAGATAAATTTGATAGATATCTTAAAAGTTATAAAAAATGTTTCCTGGGACATTCAGAAGATGATCAGGTCAGAAGGAAAGGAGCGTCAGGAGGAAGTGTTACCCGATTACTGGTATATATGCTTGAAAAAAAAATTGTGGATGGTGTCATACTTCCAAGGAATAAACCTGACCAGAAGTGGTTATTCAGGCCGGAGATAGTAACTGATATTAAAACTGTTAAAGCTTCGTCACAGTCAAAGTATTGCCTTATTCCAACAAATGAAATTTTAAAAACACTCAAAGACAAAAAAGGAAAATATGCAATAGTTGCACTCCCATGTCAGATACATAGCTTGAGAAAGCTACAGAATGAAGGCAATAAACAAGCTCAGAAAATTGAATATATACTGGCATTGATCTGTGGGCATAATATGGAATATGGCGCTACAGCCTTTGGGATGAAGAAGTTGAAAATAAATAAAGAAGATGTTATTGATGTAAAATACAGGGAGCATGGTGATTGGCCAGGTGGGTTGTCATTTCATTTGAAAAATGGTGAGAGGAAAGGGATTAATTTTTTTAATTATCACTACCTTAATGCTGTTTATTTACCAAATAGATGCAGGTTATGCCCTGATTATTATGGGAACTATTCAGATATCAGCTTTGGTGATTCATGGCTGGTAAGATTATTAGGCCGGGGAATGAATGAAAGAGGATTACCAAAAGGCTGGTCAAGTATTATTGTAAGAACACAAAAAGGCTTGTCCTTGATTGAATCTGCTCAGAAAGATGGGGCAATGCATTTAGAAGAAATAGAGCCAGCAGAAATCCATGAATCATTTCCTTTTAATATATCCTATAAACTTAATGGAATTTTTATACGATTGAAATTAGCAAGGAAGAAACCTGAATTTATTGGATTACAGAAACCTGAAAAATTAGATCGCTATTTTTATCACTTTATTTACAACATTGTTTTGATTTTTGGTGCCTCAAGAGCGTTCAGGTTTTTTCTTAGTATTATGCCTTTAAATTTTAACCTTTTTCTCATTAAAAATTTTAAAAAACTAATGGGTTACAAACCAAATGCACGTGATATGGTTCTGAAGTATAATGAAAAATCTAATGTTTAATTATTAATTTTTCGTAATCCTTCTTTTTGATAAAATTATAATATATACTCCCTCGCCTTCGGCGTTGGGAGTATTCCCATGTTTATATATTGTTATGAGATAGTTTGAAAAATTTAATGTAAAGCTGGATAGTACCATGAGCAAACAATATTATTTTACACTTAAAGGTTTCTGGAAAAGAGCTAAACAGGAATATGACTATTACACAAAACGACCATGGACATTACAACAGGTTGGTGAATTCTGGGATACAGTTGAAGATTATGATGAAGTCAATGAGGAACTGTATACCTATTTCAGGCGTTTTACAAATTCATATGACTTAGCTATCAAACATATGAAAAAAGAAAAATATACAATGATTGATATACAGGCCCGTAGTGGGAAAGGAAGCCTGTTCTGGTATCAAAAAGGCAAAATTAATAGTTCTGTCTGTGTGGATTTTTCTGACTATTTAATTTCTCTTGCTGATAGAAGATTAAAAGGGAGTGGATTAAAATATAAAATAGTAAAAGTACTGGATTTTCCGTTGCCTTTCAAAGATGGCCAGTTTGACCTGGTTTGTTCGTATGAAACTATTGAACATGTTTATGACTATAATACTTTTTTTGATGAACTTGTCAGAATATTAAGTCAGGATGGCATAATGATTTTAACATGTCCAAACAGGCTATGGGAATGGGTACACTGGCTTACAGCTGCTATCAATATTAATCATAGCGAAGGGCCACACAGATTTTTAAAAAGGAAAGAGTTACTCAAATGTATAAAAAGAAATAATATGAAAATACTGGAAGAAAACAGCACTATTATTCTTCCATTTAACAATAAAGTATCAATAACAATTGACAGATTTCTTGAAAAATATCTACCAGAATATATTAAGCGTCATATAGCCTTACGAAGAACCTTTGTTTTGAGTAAAGGAGTTTAATAAATACCTTTGAAAAAGATTTTGTTGTTATTTTTCTGTTTTTTTGTTGTATACCTGCTTTGCTTTCTTTTTCTTGATTACTATTTCAATAAACAGTATTCCATAAATAATATACCTTTAGGTGAAACTTTTGATGCAGCTGTCGTCTTTTATGATAGTTTTGATACTTCAGGAAATCCTGATAAAGAATCAATGCGAAGGCTATCACTTGCAGTGGATTTATACCATAAAGGTATAATCAAAAGTTTAATTTTTGTAGGTGGATGGAGACCTTCAAAAAAATTTACAGGTTCTCAATTATTAGCTCAAGAAGCAATTGCTCATGGTGTAAATCCTGCACATATATTTATTGATAATCGTTCACGTGATACTATCCATAATTGGAATGAAGCAAAGAAGATTATAGCTAAAAATAGGTTTACCAGAATATTGTTGATTTCATCCCCTTTCCACCTTTTCAGATTGAAACATTTGATTGCTAATAACAATGACGTGAAAATATTTTATGGTACATATAATAAAACTAATACTTTCCCTCATAAATCTTTTTGGGATAATGTTATTGACTATAACTATCACATGATCTCATTTGTCACATATTTATTATTACCTTCAGAATGGTATCAGTTTTTTATAGAGAAAATACGGAAGTAATTATAACAAATCCTGAAGATATACTATACTTTTGACAGGTGAGTCCATTGAAAGATAAGATTAAATATTTAAATTTTATTGGCATTATCTTGTTTGTAGTTATTCTATGGAAAATTGATTTAAAACAGCTATTCCATTATGTGAAGACTGCAAACTACTGGTATTTGATGTTGGCTTACCCCTTTTTACTATTACTGATATTTTTTAAAGCAATACGATGGAATGTTTTAATGAAAAGCCAGAATGTCAAAACATCAATTTTTGAAACATTCTATGTTTATCTATGGGCTTTTTACTTTGGTACTGTAACTCCTGGTAGAATTGGAGAGATTTCAAAAGCAATATATTTTCAGGATAAATTTGACAACATTGGAAGAGCATTTGTTTCTGTGGTTATTGACAGACTTTATGATATTGGAATACGTGTTGCTGCACTTTTTTTACTTTACCCTTTCTTCAGCTATCTTTTTGCTTTTAATTATATTGGGTTTCTTATTATTATTTTATCAATTGTTGCAGGTATAGTTATACTTATAAAGTTTAAGTCTGTTCACAATGTCATTGCCAGGTTCAGTAGATTTATCGTGCCTAAGAAATATTATCCTGTCATTCAGCAAAATATATCAGGGTTTATTAATGATACTGTAATGATGTTAACCAGTATACGATATGTTACACTATCTACACTTTTAACTATTCCTAGTTTTATCTGTTATTGTCTGGTTGCATATTTAATTCAAAAAAGTTTTTCCATAGAAATGCCGTTTAGCTATACTGTATTTTGCCTGGTTTTATCAAGTTTTTCTGTGGCGGTGCCCATTTCAGTTTCAGGTTTAGGGGTCAGGGAAGCTATTATGATTTTTCTATTTAAGAGTATAGGATTGGGGAGTGAAGCGGCAGTATTATTCTCCTTATCAATTTTTGCATTAAGCCCTGTACTTGGATTTCACGGGTGGCTTGTAAATATTATAATGATCATATATGGCTATTTTAAAAAAAGAAATGAATAAAAGACTTCCTGTAGACATTTTGGATTAACTATTTTAACCCGAATAAATATCTTGACATGAATACATGCAAGTATTCATTTAGATAAACCACAGAATTGTTAAAATATAAAAAGGGGAAATCATGAAACAGGGATTAACGCTTATTGTACCGGTTTATAATGAAATTAGTGCCATAGAAAATAGTATTATCCATCTGAAGGCCATTAAAAAAAATTGCAAGGACTTCAATCTGGAAATTATACTGGTCAATGATGGTTCTACTGATGGGACAGAAAAAATATTACAGGGTGTTGCAAACGACAAAGATTTAAAAATCATGCATCATTCTAAAAATCGTGGTTATGGTGCAGCACTCAAGACTGGTATCAGAGCGGCAAAACACGATTTTATTGCCATTACTGATGCAGATGCCACATATCCTGATGAACGTATCCCTGAATTTTTTAAGGATGTTATTACAAATGACCTTGATATGCTTGTTGGTGCAAGAATAGGTGAATCTGTGAATATACCTTTAATACGCAAATTCCCCAAATGGGCCATAAACCAGCTTGCAAATTATATGGTAGGGACAAAGATCCCTGACCTTAACTCAGGCATGCGAATTATGAAAAAGTCAGTAGTTGAAAAGTTTATGAAAATTCTTCCTGAGGGTTTTTCTTTTACCTCTACTATCACCATAGCTATGCTTGCTAATGATTATCAGGTAAAATATGTACCTATCGATTATCATCAGCGTAAAGGGAAATCAAAAATCAGACCTTTTTATGATACATTGAATTTTGTCAGGCTTATTGTACGTACTGTTATGTTCTTTGATCCTCTCAAAGTTTTTCTGCCCTTAAGCCTCCCATTACTGTTGTGTGGAGTTGCGATGGTCCTGATAGAAGGTATACTCTATAGGAATATTAATACAGTATCAGTACTTATCACGCTGTCGGGTTTAAATATTCTGACTGTTGGCATGCTTGCGGAAATGATTGCTCATAAAGAATAATTTTGGTTCATTTCCCAAAAACAATATATTTGGAACCCAGGAAATTAATGAGTAATCCCCCCATGATTCCTATAAACACAGCCAGAAGATAAAATTCTTTAAAATATGGATATGTGGAATACAGGTAAACAGAAATAAACCAGTTAAAAAGCCCACCAATACTGCAGACTATGAAAAAATTTCTGTATTGGATGAAAAGATTTTTTTGCGGCGAGTCAGGGAATGTCAGTTTCCTGTTAAGGAAAAAGTTCCATGTTAGTGCAACAATAAATCCAATAGCCCGTGCAATCTTGAAATTAATGTGTAACAATCCATATGTAACAAATACTGTGGTCATATCAACTACCATACCTGTTGACCCAATCAGGGAAAAAAATAGAAACTGGTACAGCGATGGATATTTATAATGAAACAAACGTTTCAAATGCACTATATACAGTATCTGTTCACGTAATGAAAGCTTGCTTTGGCCAAAAAGCCGTTCTCTGAATGATATGGGAATTTCTGTTATTGTTCTGGGGTTACATTTCACAATGATTTCCAGGCCAATTTTAAAACCAAGCGGGTTTAACATATTAAGAATGTGAGGGGTGAGTATGTTAGCATCAAAAGCAAAAAATCCTGCCATGGGATCCTTTATCTTTGTAAAGGGACGCGCTAACATCTTTGATACCCATGCATTGAGCTTTCGATACCAGTTAAAATGTTCTGCTGACCCACCTTTAACAAATCTACTACCAACTACAAATTCAGCTTTACCATTAATGATTTGTTCAACAAGCTCAGGTATTTTTTCGGGTGGATGGCTCAAATCAGCATCCATCACACAATAGATGGTGCCTTTAGCCTGCCTGAACCCTTCAATGACAGCTGAAGAAAGTCCACGTTCGTTTATGCGTACTTTTATAGAAACAGGGTAGCCTTTTTTCTTAAGTGCTTTAACAGTATCCTCAATTCCATCTTTAGAATTATCGTCCACAATAATAACTTCGTAATCAAGCCTGCTGTGCTTCATTGCTTTATCAATTGATTCAATAAGAACAGGAATATTTTCTGCTTCTTTGTACGTTGGGACAATAATAGAAATGAGATGTTTCATATGATATTCCTCTTTGGGTTTAATAAAAAACTAATTGACTCCAGCACAGGCATTTACACACTATTTTCCTATTAAAAATAGTCAATTGATTTATGGAGAAAATACTTGTCACCCAATAATCCTGTCAAATCTTTTTATGAAATCTTCCAGCGTCCTACAGTTTTCACTTTTTTTTTCATAGCGATAGTTACTGTTGTACTACGGTTGCCATCAGTAATTATAGATTTTATCCACGTTGATGTTCTTACCTCATATTTACTGGCAAAAAGGGAGTTGTTGGGCCTATCATTTGGTATGAACAAGGGGTGGGTGTATCACTGGCTTATGAAATTTTCCATTACACATATAGCCGATACTCCTTCAGCATTTCACTTTATTGGGCTTTTATTTATTCTTGGGACAATGTATGGTATTTTCCTTCTTACAAAAAAAATATATGATACACGGATAGGATTGTTTGCTGCTTTCTTATATGGGGTTGTTATTTCATGCTATCATACTGAATATCTGGCTGCAAATGGTGAAATATTTTATAATTTATTCAATATATTTGCATTATATTTCTATTATTGTGCCATATATGAACAAAAGAAAAGCTATATAGTACTGGTACTTGTAAATGTTATTGCCTCGTATCTCATAAAATTTCAGGGCATTTTTATTCTTCCCATTATTCTTGTGCATTTTATAGTTGTGTACCCACTGAGCTTTGAAAAGCAAAAATATATACAATTTTATAAATACATTACAGCCTTCAGTATAAGTGCGATAGTTATCGGTATAGGGGTAGCTACTGCTTTAAAAGCATATTATGCAATTGATGTATTTGGAAAAATCCACGCAGCATTTTCAGGTATGTATTCATACGTTGCAAACAGAGGTTTTAATCCATTATTAATCCTTTTGAAACTCTTGTGGCGGGTATATCAGTTTTCACTATTTCATGCTTTTTTCTGGTATTCTGGTATAATACTTATTATCAGTTTTTTCAAAAATCTTCGTGGTAAAACATTTGATAGTGGTACGGCGTTTCTTGTATATGTTGCACTGTGTTTTTTTATTCTTGTTTTTGCGGCTGGTTCACGAGTGTCTGTGCATTACTTTATTCCAATTATTCCTGCTATCGCGGCGCTATCGGCAAAACAAATTCTTGACATTTGTACTGAAAAAGGAAAAAAACTGGTAGCGTATCAAATTATTTTTACAATGCTTTTCTTTTTATTCTGGCATTATAAGGATTTATATATTTACAAATTTAACCACAACCTGAAGCATAACGAAAGCAAATTGACTGAGATATTCAGAATAGTAGTGATAGGCTCATATGGTGAATATCTTTTGCCGCATAAAAGCCTGCTTCCTGTTATAGATTATATCAATACTAACTTCCCTGACAGGACCATGCTGGTATGGCCCATGGGAACAGAAATTGACTATTTTACAAGTGGCAATTCTGTTGTGCCATCATACTGGTTCAACGAAGGAGCATTATTTGCGATAGTTCAGAGAGAAAAGGGCAATGATATATATATACATGAACATGAAAATACCATTATCAACATCATCCGTAAATATAAGCCTGACCTATTTGTTGATGTTGGCTCTACCGATATGATTAAAAAAGTAATGGTTTACAGAAGAAAAGATGAGCCAGCATTTTATTTCAATATTCATGAAACACCAATGCTGCGGTTGGGGAGATTTGCAAGCTTGGATGATTTCCCAGAAATTTTAGAATACCTTAATGCACATTATGAGTTTAAGGGATATTTTGGAAAGGCACGATTATGGGTAAGAAAATAATAAATAATAAATTTTATTTATTTGCATTGATGTTTTTATTAATACTGGTTCTTCGCATTCCTGCATTGTATCATACAATAATTGATATCGACGAAGCTGCTTTTGCAGAATTTGCAAACAAGTGGTTAGGGGGTGCTATTCCTTATGTTGGGGTTTATGATAACAAGCCAATAGTAACCTATTTATTTTATTACATCATTTTTTATATGTTTGGAATCAATAACCTCTTTGCAGTTCATGTAGCAACACTATTTCTGGTTTTTACATCTGCTGTTGTAGTTTACTGGTTTATTGAAAATATTGCAGGAGTTAATGAAGCTAAAGCTACAAGTTTGTTTTTTATTTTTTTAATGCACACGTATGAGCCAAAATACATAGCAACCAACACCGAGACGCTTTATACGCTTCCGGTGTTACTGGCATTTGTATGGTATTATGTTGTTGTATGGAAAAAGAAGAGTATTCTGTATGCTGTTCTATCGGGTGTTTGTGTAGGCATAGCTTTTTTAATTAATTATAAAGCAGGGGTTATATTAGCTGCATTTGGTGTCTTTGGTATTTACGTCCTATTTAAAGCCAGTGATAAAAAAGATGAGTTTATACATCAGATAAAAATTTTAGGATCTATTAGTATTGGATTTATTATTCCTGTATGTATTGCAATAGTATATTTTTATCATAAGGGAGCATTGAATGAGTTTATTACCTTAGGCTTTTTATATAATTTCAAATATATTCAAAGTGGCATGGTTAGTGTCCCGTATCTGAAAGCTATTGCACGATTTTTGCTGTTTGGTATATGCAGTTTGCCACTCTGGTTCATTATCGTAAGGCAACTGTTCTATGAGTATGAGAAAAGCAACACTGATAAAAATCTGATACTATTGCTGCTGATATGGCTATCTGGTAGCATTTTTGCTGTTATGTTAGGTTGGCGTGCCTATGGCCATTATTTCATACAATTGGCATTGCCTTTATCCATCCTGGCAGGATTGAGTATACATTCTGTATCTGCTCAGTTTCTTAAACGGTCGTATTTGTTTCTAACAGTACTGGCTGTGCTATTGACAGTATCTCGGATTAATATTCCGCTAACATATCATTTTTTAGGCGATAGCAATGCATTATCAGATTTTGCATATAAAAACGTTGCAATAAGAGTACAGGCAATTACTTCACCAGATGATACAATGTTTGTATGGGGTTCGGGAGCTTCTGCCTATATTTATGCAAACAGGCGTTGTTCGTCAAAAATTATTATAACGGACTATGTTTCGGGGCGACAGTTCGGGGTTTCCAATGAAGATATGGGGGAAAATGTAAATAAATATATTCAGTATTTGCGGGATGAATTTATCAAAGAGTTTATGCAACATCCTCCCACTGTTTTTATAGATACTTCGCCATCAGGCTATTACGGTTATGACAGGTTCCCCCTGAAGAAATTTCCAGATCTTAGTGAAATAATTAAGAATAATTACTCGTTTGATTGTAATATCGATGATATGAATATTTATATTTTGAACAAATATACAAAAAAGCAGTAGATAGAGCGATTATTTTTATGAAAAATTATTGACACTTACGCTATATTTTATATGAAGGTTTTCATGTTTTGCTGGCGTAGCTCAATCGGTAGAGCAGCTGATTTGTAATCAGCGGGTTGGGGGTTCGATTCCTCTCGCCAGCTTTAAAGGGTGAGGTTCCCGAGC
>Ga0067045_1029468_pt1 | contig 20595 bp, 13 predicted proteins | sample TerdegcTABiofilm_FD_59184 | JGI IMG/M metagenome (GOLD analysis project Ga0067045, IMG submission 59184) | Combined Assembly of (Gp0054472, Gp0054536) Wastewater bioreactor microbial communities from Singapore -Terephthalate degrading...
CCGCCGCAGCAGCGAGGTCGGCCATTCGTTGCGGCTGGCGCCGACCGCCGCGGCCAGCCGCTTGACGAGTCCTTCCGGCTTCTCGCCGGCCTCGGGTCCGAAGGTCCTTTGGAGGATCGGGTCGCACCGCTGCCAGACCGCTTCGTCCAAGAGTCCCTCGCGCTCGGCCGACGACTCTTGAACGGCCACGTCGGTCTGGGTGGCGGAGCGGACGTCGAACTGGAGCCGCCACGACCGCCGCCCCCCGACCTGGCTGCACCAGAGGTCCAGCGTGCCGATCTCGGTGAGCCGGGCGTGGAGGTTCACCGAGATCGTGCCCGTCTCGCCTTTCTTGCCGGTCTTCAACACCGTGCGGATCGGCGCCAGCGGCGTCATCTGTTCGCGGTCGATGGGCAGCAGGTCGCCGGGCCGATCGACCAGGCGCGTGCTGGAGACGTAGAGCGGAAACTCCACCGGCTCCGATACCAACAGGTCGAAGCTCCGCGACGTGAGGTCCACGTCGTGGCCCGGCTCCACGCCCGCCGGGACCAGGCACACCGCCGCCGGCGGCTCCGCCTCCACGCCGATGTAATAGGTGCGTGCCAGCCCCGCGGCGATCCGCACGCCCTTGCCCCGCCGCACCATGCCGTAGTAGGCGGCCCCCCGGGCCACGGCCAGGTCGAGCCGGGCGTTGTCGAGCACAAGTGGTTCCCACCTGGGATCTTCACGGCGGAACCAGCCGGTGAGCACCTCCAAAATCCGGTCGCGGATCGCCCGGGATTCAAACAGTCCGCCGTTGAAGAGCACGACGTCGGGCCGGGCGGGGTCGTGGCCGCTCGGGGCCGCGACGTCGTCGAGGGCCACGTGACGGTGGGCCGTGAGGAAGGCGGCCAGATACCGCGTCACCGCCGCGTCGGGCGCGTAGGGGAGGCCGAACTCCTGAAAGCCCGAGCGGCGGCTCGCCGGCTTCTCATCGAGCCCGACGCGGGGAAAGAACCCGTCCAGGAGGAGGCTGCGGACCTCGTCGCGGGCCAGTTCCACGCGCAGGCCGCCGCCGAGGAGTTTTGAACCGCTGCCGGCCACGTTTACCGTGAGCCGCTCCGGGGCCTCATTGCCCAGCAACGTCTCCTTGACCTTCTGGCACGTGCGCACGAGCACGGCCCACTGGCGGGGCTCCAGCTTGCCCTCGCCCACCAGGCGATGCTCGACGTGATGGGCCAGGGCCAGGTCGAGATTGTCGCCGCCGAGGATCAGGTGTTCGCCCACGGCCACGCGATGGAAGCGGACCTTGCCGTCCGCCTCGCCGCGCACCCGGATGAGCGTGAAATCAGACGTGCCGCCGCCGATATCGCACACGAGGATCTTCTGGCCGGGCGCGACGTGCCGCTCCCAGTCGTCGGCGTGGGCGTCGATCCAGGCGTAGAACGCGGCCTGCGGCTCCTCGATGAGCACGACGCGGGCCAGCCCGGCCCGGGCCGCGGCCTTCACGGTCAGCTCCCGGGCCACTTCATCGAACGAGGCCGGCAACGTGAGCACGAGGTCCTGCCCGGCCAACGGATCGGCCGGGAACCGGGCGTCCCAGGCGTCGCGCACGTGGGCCAGGTAGCGGGCACTCACCTCGACGGGCGAGAGCCGCTCCACGTCCGGCGACCCGTGCCACGGCAAGAGCGGCGCCGTGCGATCGACCCCGGAATGGCACAACCACGACTTGGCCGACACGGTCAGTCGCCCCGGCACCAAAGCCCCGTGGTCCCGGGCAAAGAACCCCACCGCCCAGCCCGGCTCTTCCTTCGCCCACGGCAACTTCATCGCCCCGGCGGCGAACTCCTTGGCCGCCGGCTGATAGTGGCACGAAGGCAACGTTTCCCGGGCCTCGATCTGACCCGGGGCCACCAACTGCGGCACCGCAAAGGTCCGCACCCGCCACGGCTCCTCGGCCGTATCGACGTAGGTGACCGCCGAATTCGTCGTGCCCAGGTCAATCCCAACCACGTAGCGGCTGGGAGTCTTGTCGGATTGAGACGGAGACATTTCGCCCCATTCTACCCCACGCAGGGTGGCACCGAAAGCTCTGCTTTCGGTGTCGCGCAGCGACAAGAGGGTTTGCCGGGATGCCCCGACACGGCACGTTTGGTCAAAGCCACCCTCTTGTGCCTTCGGCACCCCGATAGCTGGAGCTATCGGGGCCACCCCGCGGCCACCCGCCGCGTTACCGCGAGGGAAGCAATTGCTCCAAGGCCGCGCGAAGCTGCTTCAACGTGATGGGCAGGGGGAGGACTCGGCGGCAGTCGGAAGTCTGGGCCCGGGCCATCCAGGTTCGCTGCGTCTCGCCGAGGAGCAGGAGGGCCGGAAATGATCTGACTCCCGGGAGTGCCGAGAAGCGGTTGAACCAGTCCACGGCCGTCTCTCCAATCGCTTGGGCGTCGATGACAATGCCGTCCACCAGCGCCGGCTCCTGGAGCAGGCGGTCGAAGGCCCGTTGCGGATCGGCCGTCAGGAGCACGCGGTATCCCGCCTTTTTCAGGCCCTCGCGGAGTGCCTCCTGCATCTCCGGGTTGGCTTCGACGAGCATCAGGGGGCGTTCCGGCCGGCCGGTCTCGTCGTCGAGGCCGGCCTGACCCGGCGCCTCCGCCGCGACGTGTTCGCCCACGTCGACGCCTTGCTCCAGCCGCGCCATGGTGGATTCGACGTCGGCGAGCATCTCGCCCGGCGTCTGGTAGCGACGCGACGGCTCCAACGACATGGCCTTGTTGACCACGAAGGTGACGCAGAGCGGCAGGGAAGGCGCTAGTTGCTGGATCGGCACGATTTCCTGGAAACGCGACCGGTCGAGCCGTCGCGCGCGGTTCCGACCCTCGTACAAGGGCGACTGCCCGGAGAGCATGTGGTAGAAGATGCAGCCGGCGAAGTAGAGGTCGCTCCGCGTGTCGTCCCGGTGGACGCCCGTGGCCCGCTCCAACGCGGCGTAGTCGACGGTGCGGGCGGCCGCATCGCCCTCGCCGCCGGCCGCGGCGTCCTCGTCGACGCCCGCGAGGCCGAAATCGACCAGTTTCGCCTCCCCCCGGCTCGAAATGAGCACGTTGGTCATCTTCAGATCGCGATGGGTCACGGAGTGGCGGAAGGCATAGTCGAGGCCGCGGGCGATATCGGCCATGAGCCGGGTGGCGTCCTTCGGCTCCACGACCTTGCGGACCTTGACGAAATCGCGAAGGGTTTGCCCTTCGACGAACTCCATGACCAGGAAGTACTGCTTGCGACGGGAGTGGACCTCGTAGATGGGGACGATGTTGGGGTGGCGGAGCGACCGGCCCAGTTCGCCCTCGCGAAGGAACTGCGTGACCTGGGCGGAATTCGCGCCGTGCGCTCCGCGCAGGGCCTTCACTGCGACGACCTGCCCCGAGTCGCGATGGGCTGCCCGGTATACCCTCGCAAAGGTCCCTGCCCCCACCGGGTAGAGGACCTTGTAATCGCCGAAGAAGTATCCGCTCTTCTCGCCCTTCAGGAGTCGATCGACCTGATACTTGGTGAGAAGGTCCCGGCGGACCATCGCCTGGAGGAAGTCCTCGGTGGCAACCGAGCGTGACCCCAGCGAACCCCAGACATCGTGCAACTGGTGGGACGTCACCAGGCCCACGTGGATGGCTTGTTCGGCGATCTGTTCCGCAGTGAGATGCCTCATGATCGACGTTGAAAGCAGCCGCCGGTCGCGGCATCACCGTGAGGGTGCGCCCCGGGCAGTTCTGTGCTGACCAGACCCCTATGGTATGCCAGCCGAGCGCTTGCCGCAATGCGGTAGCTCGATTGGGGATCAGGTCTGCTCCAACTGGCGGCGGTAGTCGTCGCGTTCGCGTCGTGTGGCTTCCAAGTCGAAGACGAGGTACTTCATGTCGAGCCGGAGTTGGCTCAGGGCCTCTTGGACCAGGCTGAGAATGTGGCGACGGCGGCGCGTGCCGTCGACGACCCGGTTCAAGGCGGGGTCGATGGCGACCTGGCATTCACGCGGCAACTGCTGAATCGCCTCCACGAGTTCGCGGAGCTCCTTGGGCAGTTCGGTGGTCTCGGAAGGGGCGGTTTGGGGGTGCTCGCTCATCAGATGTCTCCTCAAGATGACTTCCAATGGTTGGTCCATGGAGCAGAACCCATGCCGAACCCCCAGAGAGCAGAAGTGCGAAACTCGTAAGTTATTGAACTGAAAAGACTTGCGATTTCCTCCCGTTTCTTGCGGCCCTGGGCCACTTCCGCCCGGCAGCCGGGTTTGCTCTGGATGAAAATCGCAAATCCTGTTACAAGCAGATGTTACGGCGTCTTGCCAGGTTTCACCCCGATGTTGACCTTTTGCCACTGCGATGGGCCGATTTGCATCATCGCTGACGAAACTGCTCCTCTGCTTGGCCGCGTTCTGCCCCGACGCCTCGGCGGCGGATCCAGGCCAGAAGAGCCCTTGGTACGAGGGCTTCGAGGGGCCTGAGGTCAGTTGGCGTCCGGCCGGCGGGAATGCCGCATTCCGTGTGGAACTTCACCAACGGATTCGCGGCGAGGCCCACACGGGCGACGGCTGCGAACGGCTCCGGCTGGTCGGCGGAAACGGGAGCGAGGTCTTCCTCGCCCACGAGGTCGGACGTCCCCGGGTCATCGACGACCTTCTCCCCACCGTCTGGGTCAAGGCCGATCGGCCGGGCATCCAGCTTGCCGCCCGAGTCGTCTTTCCTCGCAGTGAGGACCCCCAGACCCACCGGCATCTCTCCGCGGTCATCTACGGATCGAGTTACTCCACCGTGGGACGATGGCAGCAACTGCGGCTGGAAGAGATCCCGCGGTTGCTGGCGCGGGAGGTCCGCGCCTTGCGGGCCCGGTTCGGGCCGGGAGTCGATGCGAGGGAAGCCTACGTTGGGCAGCTTCTGTTGAACGTCTACGGCGGTCCGGGCACGACCAATGTGTGGATCGACGACCTGGACATTGCCGGCTATGTGCCCAGCCCGGACGACGCACGGGAGCCGCCGGGAACGCCGCCGAACCGGGGCGGTTGGGTGTCGGTGGCTCCCGTGGAAGTCGCAGGGGGGGCCGCCGTTCCGGCCCAGGCCCCTGCCGAGACCCCGGTGCGACGGCGGGTCAAACTCGGCAACTCGGTCCTCCTGATCGACGACCGCCCGATGTTCCCGCGGATCATCCAGCACCAGGGAGAGCCGCTCGGGCTGTTGCGGCAACTTGGATTCAACACCGTCTGGCTGGCGAAGCCGCCCGCCGCCGCCTTGCTCGAGGAGGCCGATCGGTTGGGCCTCTGGCTCATCGTTGCGCCGTCTCACGGCCCCCAACCCGCCCGCACCGACAACGGGGAGGCCCCGCGTCCGACGATCGGACCGGAGTACGACGGGGTGCTCGCTTGGGACCTTGGCAGCGGCTCGGACGACCGCGACTTGCCGGTGAGCAAGCAGTGGGCCGAGGAGACTCGCATGGCGGACCGGCGTCAGCCGGGCCGGCCCGTGGTGTGCCGTCCCGCGAGCGAGTTGCGGGCCTTTAGCCGATGTGCCGACGTGGTGGTCGTGGGGCGGCCCGTACTGGGAAGTAGCCTGGACCTGGCCGATTACGGGGCGTGGCTCCGCGAGCAGCCGCAATGGATGCGGCCCGGCGTGCCCCTCTGGACGACGGTGCAAACGCAGCCGGCCCCGTCGCTCCGCCAGCAGTGGTCGGCCTTCGGACAAGGTCCGTTGCCCGCCGCCTTTTCCGGCGAACAGGTGCAATTGCTGGTGTACACCGCCATGGCGGCGGGATGCCGGGGATTGCTGTTCGAATCCTACTCGCCGCTCGGCGCCTCCGACGTCGACACGCGGACCCGGGCCCTTGCCCTGGAGTTGCTGAACCTTCAACTCGACGTCGTGGAGCCTTGGGCCGCCGCGGGGACCGTCGTGGCCACGGTGCCAGGCAGCGAGAGCGGCGTCGCGGCCGCCGTGTTCCAGGCCGAGCACGGCCGCCTCGTGGTCCCGGCGTGGTCGGCCCCGGGGGCGCAGTACGTGTCGGGCCAGGCGGCCGGCGCGGGCGTCGCGCTCGTCGTGCCCGGAGTTCCGGAATCGTACAACGCCTACCTGATCGCGCCGGGCGGACTCCGGCCGCTTCGGCACAAGCGGCAGACCGGCGGGGTGCGGGTCGCGATCGACGAACTCGACCTGACTTCGATGATCCTCCTGACCGAGAATCCGCTGGTGGTGAGTAGCATGAGCCGCCGCGTTGTCCAGGCGAGCCGGCGTTGGGTGGAATTGCAGCGGGAACTGGCGGCGCTGAAGCTCCGGGCCGTGGCGTCGGTGTTGGGCCAACTGCCGACCGGCTTACGCCTCCCCAACGAGGCCGAGCTGCTCGGATCGGCCCAGAAAAACCTCGCCCAGTGCGACGCCCTGTTGGGTTCCCGGGACGAGTCGGCGGCCTACGTGCAGGCGGTCCGGGCGCTCCGAGGACTCCGCGTGTTGGAACGCGCGGCCTGGGAGGCGGGCGTTGCGTCGTGCGGTTCACCGGTTTCCAGTCCCGGGGCGGTGGCGCTGGCCACGCTGCCGCGTCACGTCGCCCTCATGGAGCGAGCGGCCCGCGCACGGCCGGGGACGAATCTTGTGCCCGCGGGCGACTTCGAGGATTTCGGGGTGATGTCGGAGGCCGGATGGCGGCACTTGCAGCATCCCGCGCCGGGCCTGGAGAGTTCGGCGGAGTTGGCGCCGATGGCCGCCCACTCCGGCCGCCTCGGCCTTCGCATCGCGGCACGAGCGACCGACCCGAAGGCGGCGCCGCTGATGGTCGAGTCGCCGCTGGCGTGGATCACCACCCCACCAGTCCGCGTCGAGGCCGGACAGGTGCTCTTGCTTCACGGCTGGGTCCAGGTCCCGCGGCCGATCGCCGCCAGCGTCGACGGGCTGTTGATCGTCGATAGCCTTGGGGGCGAGCCGCTTGCCCTGCGGGTCCGCCACACCGCGGGTTGGCAGGAGTTTCGCCTCTATCGCGCGGCGTCCGAACCGGGAGCCGTGACGCTTACCTTCGCCATGACCGGCATCGGCGAGGCCTGGATCGACGACGTGACCATCCAACCGCTGCCGTAAGGCCCTGGTCAAGGCGACAGGTATATCTTTCGGCCGCCAGGCTCCTCGAACGGCCGCGCGAAATGGGCCGAAAAATGAGGTTCATCCGACGGAAGCGTACCTGGGCCGACGACGTCGGCCAAAGTGCGGCTGCGCCGCAGGATTTTCCAAGGCATAGGTCCGGTGTCCCATGGGAGGAAAGAAACGGCCCCGACGGCATTGGCGGTCAGGGGCCTGACGGGCCATGGGCGCACCGGAGCCCGGATATCCCTCGTCTCACTTGCGTCGTGAGCAGAGCCCGACGCCGTTTCTCCGGGCAGTTCCAGGATATGGATTCTTGGGAACCGCAAACAAGTACCATTGGACACCGGACTGATGCCTCCGAAAATCCCGGGGGTCTGGGGGCAGCGCCCCCAGGTAGGCTTGAGCCGGATGAACCTGAAAAGTGAGCCAGTCCCCGGCCTATGGGCCGTCGCGTCCGTCCCCGGGTGAGCATGAGAATCTCCACGACGCTCTCCATGCCGACCCTCGGCTGCGCCGAGTGACGGCATGCCACACGCCCATGCTTGCGGCCGGCCCGGTCCCCGGGTACCATCGGGGACAATAGGGCAATCGGTTGAGCATGGGCGGGAGGAAGGTCTTCCCATGGGCGGTGTGCGGCGTGATTTTCTGAAATCCCTGGCGGTCGGCGGCGGGCTGGGGTTGGCGGGACTGGCTGCCGGATGCCAGCGGGCCCAGGACGCGGGATCGGGCGAGGGCCGGCAGCGGCTCCGCGTGGCCTTCTCGAATGCCGGGTTGCAGACCACCTGGTGCAAGCTCGGGTACGATACGGCGATGCTCTGGGGCAAACTGCTCGACCTGGACGTCGTCTGGTTCGACGGCGAGCTGAACCCGCAGGAGCAGCGCAATAAGGTCGACCTTCTGGCCGGCGACACCTGGGACTTCTGCTGCTTGCAGACCTTGCAGAGCGGCATCCTGGCCGAGCCGGTGCGTCAGTTGCATCGCAAGGGCATCCCGGTCATCTCGGTCGATACCCTGTTGGTCGAGAAGGACCAGCTCCGCGACGTGGGCGTGTGGGTGCAGGTCGCCGGCAATCACCGCCAGATGGCCGAGAGCAGCACGCGCTATCTCATGGAGAAGATCGGCGGCAAAGGGAAGGTGATCCACATCGGCGGCGCCAGTGCCCACAGCGGGGCCCGAGAGCGGGAGAAGGGCTTCTTGAGCGTGGTGGCCGGCTATCCGAACGTCGAGGTGATCGGCGGCGGCGTGCGATGGTGCGACTGGAAACCGGAGAAGGCCCGCGACACCTTCGACTCGCTCATCTCCCAGACTCGGGAGCCGATCGCCGGGGCCTTCTTCCACAACGACGACATGGCCCTGGCCTGCTACCCGGGCCTGGCCGGCACGATCCATCAGAAGATGGTCCTCACCGCCGTGGACGGACAGAAGGAAGGACTCACCGGGGTGCGCGACGGGCGCCTGGCGGCCACCACCGTGAACCCCACGTGCATGCTCCACTCCTGGGCCCTGATCGTCGGGCAGTTCCTCGTGCGCAACCGCGAGAAGATCGAAGACGTGCCGCTGGAGATCCAGTGTCCCAGCCCCCTGGTCTCCAAGGACTCGGGCAACCTGGACGCGATGTTCTGGCTGTCCGATCCGAAGCATTGCATGGTTTGACGGTCTCAACGGGGGATGGGTGAGAGAGGGAAACAGGGGGCGGGGATCAGGGTTCGGGGTTCAGGATTCGGGGTTTGATGTCTTACGCATCGCGTACGCCAGTTCGTTCAAGTGCATGTCGGCGTAGCGGGCGGGCTTGCCCGCCGATCGGCAGCGCCCATACGCCTTAAGGGAGAGACTCCATGTTCGTCGTCGAATCCTATGCGGTGGCCGTCGTGTTCTGCGTGATCACGATGCTCTGTTGGGGATCGTGGGCCAATACCCAGAAGCTGGCCGGCAAGAGCTGGCGGTTCGAGTTGTTCTACTGGGACTATGTCTTCGGCGTGATGCTCATGGCGTTGATCTTCGCCTTCACGCTGGGGAGCATGGGGACGGCCGGCCGGGGATTCTTCGCTGACCTCCGCCAGGCTGATCCCGCGAACCTCGGTTCCGCCCTGTTGGGCGGCGTGGTCTTCAACGCCGCCAACATCCTCCTGGTGGCGGCGATCGCCATCGCGGGGATGTCCGTCGCGTTTCCCGTGGGCATTGGGCTCGCGCTCGTGGTGGGCGTGATCGTGAACTACTGGGCCGATCCGGCGGGCAACGCGGTGCTGCTCTTCCTGGGCGTGGGGTTCATCGCCGTGGCCATTGTGCTCGACGCCCTGGCCTATCGCCGGCTTCCCGGCCAGGGCCAAGGCGGCGGCGCCAAGGGGCTGATCCTGGCCGTGCTCTGTGGCATCCTCATGGGCTACTTCTACCGCTTTGTGGCCGCGGCCATGCCCAAGCCGGAGGAGTTCCTGCAAATGCCCGCCGGGAAGCTCAGCCCCTACACCGCCATGGTCCTCTTTTCGCTGGGCATCCTGCTGAGCAACTTTGTGTTCAACACGGCGATCATGATGAAGCCCTTCACCGGCACGCCGGTGCCGATCCCGGCCTATTTCCAGGGCACTTCCCGGGACCACCTCTGGGGAATCGTGGGCGGGATGATCTGGGCCGTGGGGATGATGTTCAGCATCATCGCCGCCGGACAGGCCAGTTTCGCCATCTCCTACGGCCTGGGCCAGGGGGCAACGATGGTCGCGGCCTTCTGGGGCGTGTTCATCTGGCGGGAATTCAAGGAGGCCCCGCAAGGCACCAATCGGCTCCTCGCCCTGATGTTCGCCGGGTACCTCGTCGGGCTGGTCCTGGTGATCGTCGCCCGGGTGATCTGACCGCGCAGAAGGGGTCGGGAGTGGGTGCGTGAAAGGCTGGGGGGGCTCATGGATGCTGGTTCTGTTCCGAACGGGAGCAACCGTCGAAACGTACACGCCGGAACAAGGGTGTTCGCCGCAGTCCCCTTCGGGGCTGAGGAGGACCGGCCGAGCCGACACGCCTGGAACAGAACCGAAATCCAGGTGGCTTTTTTCAAGGGCCGGCTTTGCACCTGCCCACTCCCGACCCCTTGCCTCCACCCTGTCGCTGAAAAGGCAATACGTCCATGAAGACAGCTCGCATCGTCGTCGTCGGCAGTTCCAATACCGACATGGTCGTCCGCAGTGCGCGGATTCCCGCTCCGGGCGAGACCGTCACCGGCGGGCAGTTCCTCCTGGCCGCGGGCGGGAAGGGGGCCAACCAGGCCGTGGCCGCGGCCCGGCTCGGCGCGGAGGTCACCCTGGTGGCCAAGGTCGGGGCCGACATGTTCGGCGACCAGGCCGTCGCCGGCTACCAGAGGGAAGGAATCGTCACGGAGTTCATCTTCCGCGATCCCCAGCACGCCACCGGCGTGGCGTTGATCCTCGTGGATGAACGGGGCGAGAATTTGATTTCCGTGGCCTCCGGGGCGAACCATGCCCTGGGACCGGAGGACGTTCAGCGCGCGGCAGAACGGATCCGCTCGGCCGACGTCGTCCTGCTCCAGCTTGAAATTCCGCTGGAAACGGTGGCGTGCGCGGCGCAGGTCGCCGCGGAGGCCGGCGTGCCCGTGATCCTCGATCCCGCCCCGGCCCCGGCCGGACCGCTCGACCCCGCGCTGCTGAAGCACGTGACCTGCCTGAAGCCCAACGAGACGGAGGCGGAGCGGCTCACCGGCATCCCGGTCCGCGACGAGGCCTCCGCACGCCTGGCCGCGGCCAGGCTCCTCGAAGGCGGCGCACGCTACGCGATCATCACCCTGGGCGCGAAGGGCGCGCTGTGGGTCGAGCGGGAGCGATCGGGCTTCGTGGCGGGGAACCGCGTTGAGGCCGTCGACAGCACGGCGGCGGGCGACGCCTTCAGCGGGGCGCTGGCCTGTGCGTTGGCACGCGGCCTTGCGTTGGAAGAGGCGGTCCGCTACGCCGGGCTCGTCGGCGCGCTGTCGGTCACGCGTCTTGGGGCCCAGCCGTCGCTGCCGACCGAGGAGGAAGTGCGGCAGTTCGCGGCACATTGAGATGCCGCGGCGGGCAAGCCTGGAGTCCCGATGGGTGTAAGAAGGGGGAAAGTGGGAAAAGGGAGAAGTGGAAAAGAGAAAGCGTGTTTCTCGATGTCTACGTTTGTCAACGAATGACCTGTCCTTTCTTTCCCCGTTTCCCCTTTTTCCACTTTCCCTTTTCTTGCACGCACTTCATGCCGCTGAGCAGTCATGTCCTCGCCGCTGCTTGAATGCCGCCGCATCACGAAACGTTTTGGAGGGGTGGCTGCGCTGGCCGAGGTGGATTTCTCGCTGGATGCCGGCGAAGTCCACGGGCTGGTGGGGAGCAACGGGGCGGGCAAGAGCACGTTGATGAAGATCCTCGCCGGCGCTCTGCCCGACTATGAGGGGACGGTGCTGCTTGCCGGCGAGCCTGTCGCGCTCTTCAGTCCCCAGGCCGCGCTGAGGCAAGGGATCGCCATGGTCTACCAGGAACTCTCGGGCATCGGGCCGCTCTCCGTGGCCGAGAACCTGTTCTTGGGCAGGCAGCCGACCACGCGGTGGGGCCGCGTCGATTGGCGGACCATGCGCCGGAAGGCCCGCGAACAACTCGCGGAATTGGAGATCGAGATCAATGTGGATCGCCGCCTGGACCGCTATCCGCTCGTGATCCGCCAGATGGTCGAGATTGCCCGGGGCGTCCACAGCGGGGCCCGCATCCTCATCCTCGACGAGCCGACCAGCGCCCTGAGCCCGCCCGAAACCCAACGGCTCTTCGACCTCATCCGCCGCCTGCGTAACCGCGGCGTGGCCATCGCCCTGGTCAGCCATTTCATTGAGGACGTGCTGGAGATCTGCGACCGGGTCACCATCCTCCGCGACGGCCGTCGCCTGGAGACCGCGCCGTCCGCGAGTCTCACCAAGCACGGGGTCATCGCGGCCATGCTCGGACACGCCGGCCCGCAGGCCGAAGTGGGCTACGAGACCGGCGTGACGCTTCCCTCCCGGACCGGAACGCCGCCGGTGCTCCGCGCTTCCGGGCTCGCGGCGGCCGATGCAATCACCGATTTCCGCCTGGAGGTCGCGCCGGGCGAATGCGTCGGGCTCTACGGGTTTGTGGGGGCGGGCCACCGCGAGGTCGTCCACGCGCTGGCCGGGGCGGTCCGTGCGACGTCGGGCCAGGTGCTCCTCGACGATCGGCCGTTGCCGCCAGGGAATGTCCACGAGGCGGTCCGCCGCGGCGTCATCCTCGTAAGCGGCGATCGGGCCCAGGGGCTCTTTTTGCGGGGCGAACTTTACAAGAACGTCACCCTGGCCCACCTCCGCCGCGTGGCCGGCGAGTGGCTCACGGCGTCGCGCGAAACGGCCGCCACGCAAGCGGTCCTCCAGCGCGTCGGATGCCGCCCGGCCGAGCCCCGCATCCTGGCCGGCAGCCTTTCGGGCGGGAACCAGCAGAAGGCGATCCTGGGCCGATGGCTCCTCGGCCCGGTCCGCGTGCTCCTGCTCGACGAGCCGACCCGGGGCATGGACGTCGGCGCCAAGGCCGAGGTCATGCGGCTCGTGGCCGGAATGAAAAGCCAGGGCGCAGCGGTGGTGCTCGCTTCGGCGGAGCCGGAACTGCTGTTGGCCCACGCCGACCGGATCCTCGTGATGAGCCGCGGCCGGATCACGCGGGAGTTCGCCGGCGAACCGGTCGATAAGGCGGCGCTGACGAAGTGGGCGTGACGCGGTGGTTGGTGGTCAGTGGTTGGTGGTCAGTGGCCGGTAGTTGGTAATGGGTGACGAGATGACTGTTTAGCGGCGGGACTTGTCCCGCATTCCTGTTGGCAAGCGACGAGTATCCCATGGCAGAACGCAGCGAATCCACGCCCTCCTCTCGCCTCCGCCGGTGGTTCTCCCGCTGGGACTCGCGCGACGTGGCGCCGCTGGTGAGCCTCGCGGTGCTGTTGATCTTCTTCACGTTTGCCGCCCCGCACTTCTTGAGGGCGGCCACCTGGTTGGCGGTGCTCAAGCAGGGCTCGGTGCTGGCGATCGTGTCGGTGGGGCTTACCTTCGTGCTGATCTGTGCGGAGATTGACCTGGCCGTGGGGATGATCGCCCTCTGGTCGGCCTGCGTGTGCGGGTGGCTGTTCCAGAATTGGGGCTGGTTCCTGGCCAACGGGTGCGGCCTGCGGCGAATCCTGACCGGCGAGTGGGCACCGGGCCCGCCTGGCGGAGGCCCGGCCGAAGGCGTGGCCCTGGTGGCGGTCCTTGCCCTCCCGCTGCTTTCCAGCCTGGTCCTGGGGCTTGTTTCCGGTTTCCTGACGGTCTGGGCGCGTCTGCCGAGCTTCATCATCACACTGGCGATGATGTTCATCGCCGAAGGGATGTCGCGGTTCCTGACCAAGAGCGCGACGTTCAAGGTCCCCGACGTGCTCATCGGCCTGGGCAACGACGTCCTCGACCTCGGGGCCCCGCTCGGCCTGCCCGCCTCGGTCCGCGTCTACTTCACCGTCCCGTACAGCGCGATCCTGGCTGCGGCGGTGCTCCTGGTCGGGCACCTCGTCTTGCAGCACACCCGGTTCGGGCGGTATGTTACCATGACGGGCGGGAACCGCGAGGCGGCGAGGCTGGCGGGCGTGCGTACGGGCCGGATCGTCGTCGCGTGCCTCGCCCTATGTGCCGTGACCGCCGCCTTGGGCGGACTCCTCAACGCCGGCCGGCTCACCAACGCCACGCTCGACCAGAACAAGGACCTCCTGCTCAGCGCGGTCGCCTGCGTGGTCCTCGGCGGCACGAGCCTGTTCGGCGGGGAAGGCGGGGTGGGCAAGACGCTCGTCGGCGTGTTGACGTTCACGGTGCTGAACGTGGGGCTCATGCAAGTCAACTGGATCAACGACCTCGCACGCCAGCTCCTCACCGGCCTGGTGTTGCTGGTCGCGCTGGTGATCAACGGCGTGCTCGCCAAGGGGAGATCGTAGGCCATGAACGCGGACCTCGCCAAACAACTCGATGCGTGGAAGGAGACGGCCCTCCAGTGGTCGGGCGTCTTGATCCGGTACGCGATCCTCGCGGCCGTACTGTTGGCGGTCGTCTACGTGCTCCGCCGGGTGCTCGGGAAGCAGAAGAAGGCCGCCGTCGAGCAGGCTCCCGGCATGGGGATCGACGTCAAGGAGCTTCTCGCCCAAGGTCCGCCGCCGGCCGGACCCGCGCTCTCGTTCTTCAATGTCCCGGTGCGACTCTCGGCGCTGGTGGTGGCGCCCGCCGGGCGCGGCCACGAACTCCCGCCCGTAACCCAGCTTGAAAGCGTGATCGACGCCATCGTTCCGGGGTTGGCCCGGGTCGTCATCGCCCACCGGCCGGTGGTCCGCAAGTGGCCCGCCCAGATCAGCAACAGCGGCTTCGCCCACGTGCTGTTTACGCAGGCCAAACTGCCGGGCGACGGAGGCAAGGGCACGCCGTGGTGCGCAGTCGCCGGCATGTTCAGAATCGGGAAGACGGCGGTCCTGGCCGGCCTGATCATGCGATCCGCCTCGAACACCAACCTCGGCCAGGTCATCCTCGAACACGAGACCCAGTGGCTCGATATCCTGCGCGTGAAGTAGTTGGGGGTTGGGGGCGGGATGTCTGTGTGGCATGCCGTCACTCGGCGCAGCCGAGGGTCGGCATGGAACCCGCTGTGTGGCTACGATGATGAACCAACGCCCGCCCAATCAACTCCGCCGCGACGCCCTCCGGATCTGGCAGGCCGGCGTCGACGCCGTCAACTCCGAGCGTCTCGTCCGATCGGCACTTCGGGTCGAAGGCCGCACGCTCCTGGCCGGCGACGACCAGCTTGATCTGGACCGGATTGGCCGGATCGCCGTGGTGGGGGCGGGCAAGGCGGGGGCGGGCATGGCGGCCGCGGTGGAGGGCGTCCTCGGCCCGCGGCTCATGGAAGAGAAACACCTTGCAGGCTGGGTCAACGTGCCGGAGGATTGCGTGCGGCCGCTTTCACGGATCCGCTTGCACGGGGCCCGGCCGCCCGGCGTGAACGAGCCCACCGAAGCGGGCGCGGCCGGGGCGGCCGAGATTCTCCGGCTCGTCGAGTCGCTCGGGCCGAGCGACCTCTGCCTCTGCCTGATCTCCGGCGGCGGCTCGGCCCTCATGCCCGCCCCGGTCGAAGGCATCACGTTGGCCGATAAGCTGGCCGTTACACGCCACCTGAGCGCGGCCGGGGCGAATATCGAGGAGTTGAACACCGTCCGCAAGCAACTCAGCCGGATCAAGGGCGGCGGGCTGGCCCGGGCGTGCCGCGCCGGACGTTTGATCGCCCTGGTGATCTCCGACGTGCTGGGCGACCCGCTCGACGTGATCGCCTCCGGTCCCACGGTCGCCGATTCCTCCACGGCCGAGGCCGCCCTGGCGGTGCTCGATCGGTTCCGGGCGTCCGAGGCGGGCATCGCGCCCCGCGTGTTCGAGTGCTTGAAAACGAAAACGATGAAAACGGGTCAGAACTGGTTTCCGAGCCCCAGAGATCGGGAAGGGCGTTCGGAAACGCGGGCAGAAAGTAGTTCTGACCCCTTTTCGGCTGTGACGAATCTCATCATCGGCAACAACGCCACGGCGGTGGATGCCGCCGGCCAGGAGGCGGTCCGATTAGGGTATTCGCCCGCCATGGTCAGCGCGACGAGTTCCGAAGGAGACGCCGAAGAGGTCGGGCGGCATCTCGCCGGCATGGCTCAGCGCATGCGCGACGAGCCGGGCCCCGATTGCCTCGTCAGCGGCGGCGAGCCGGTGGTGAGACTCGTGGAGGCCGCACGCCGCGGATTGGGCGGGCGCAACCAGCAGTTGGTCCTCGCCGCGGCCGAGGTGCTGTGGAACGACGGGGCGCGAGGAATCGTTCTCCTCTCGGGCGGGACCGACGGCGAGGACGGCCCGACCGACGCGGCCGGCGCCCTGCTCGACGCCAAAATCCTCCGGGCCGCGCTCGCCCAGGGCCTCGATCCCCGCGACTACCTTGCCCGCAACGACGCCTACCGCTTCTTCGCGCCGCTTCGCGCCCTCCTCCACACCGGTCCGACGCACACGAACGTTTGCGACCTCCGCGTGGTGGTCGTGCGCCGTGAGCCGTGACGCTGCGGCGTCCGCCGTCGACGCAAGGGCGGCCTTGCGGGGAAGTCATGGAACCCGCGGCGAGGCCACGCTATTGCCGCGGCTCCGGCCTTCCCCGCCCGCACGGTCCCAACCGTGAGCCGAAGACGTCCTGTGGGAGGGCGTGGCCGTAGAAGGGGCCGATTTCATCCTCACGTGAGGGGCGGCGGTCGATCGAGGCCCCCGCGCGGCCGTAGAAGGGGCCTGTTTCGGAAGGAGTCGTCGGCGGATCGCGGGGTGCCCGTCCACCGCGGCGTCCCGCGAAGCGGACCGAGACGCGATTCGACGCCTCAGCCTGCGGCTGGACGCCATTCCACGAACGGTCCTGGGGCGGGAGGTCGAACGCCGTCAGAACGGCGATTGCCGCGAGTATTCGGAGCATTCTGTGGGTAAATCGCATGATCGGGCCCGAAATGACCTTGCGTGATCCTGGGAGGGCGAGACCTCATTTAGTGGGCTTCGGGCGACGACGGGTGTGGCGTCTTGGGAGGCGGCAGCGGGGCGGCGGGCACCGGCGACGCATCGGGCGAAGACTGGCCGGCGGCGCAGTCCGGGCAGAGGTCCAGGACCACGCACTTGTAGACCGGCACCTCGACCGAAGACTCCTTCTTGACGAGCTTCTTCACGCATTTCGAGCTGCCGCAGCGGGGCGGCGGCTCGCACTGGCCACACTCCCGACGGCCGGGCAGGAGCGTACAGATCTCCTCACACTCGACGCACCAGTAGCTCTTCTTCTCCTTCTTGACCTCGCACACGACCTGGCACGTCTTCTGGGCACAGGCGACGTGCCGCCCGCAGACGGCGCAGCACGTCGGCCCGCCGTCGCCCGCCAGGGCGCGGGACGCAACCGCAGCGACGAGAACCACAGCGAACAGCAAGAACAAAGAGGACCGCATGAGGAGGTCTCCTGGATCGGTTCAGAAGTCGATGGCGAGCCGCATTTCAAAGATGTCGATGCCCCCGCCCGTCACGCGGCTGGCAACGGTCGTGGTGCTGTTGTACATATTGATCGTGTCTTGCGAGTGGACGTAGTTGAACATCAACCGCGTGTAGGGATTCATGTACCAGTTGACGCCGAGGGTGTGGTCCGTCGCGATGCCCGCCCCCTTCGTGGCCGACGAAGGCGCCAGGCCGTCGAGCATGTCGACGTACGAAAAGCGGTAGGCGATTTCCCAGGCGCCCCAACCGGTCTGGACATCGCCGTCGCCGGTCCGCACGCGGAAGAAGTTCTCGAAGGGCCGCACGCGGTCGAAGGTGCCCATCTTCCGGTTGTAGGGGCGGTGCTCGCCGGTGAGGAAGTAGCTCACGTAGGCGTAGCAGCCGTAGAAGTTGTTGGTGACGCCGCCGGCGCGGTTGACCGACATGGCGAAGACTTCCGACTGGAGCGAGAGGGGGCCGTAGACGAGGGCCGCTTCGCCCCCGAACACGTTCGAGTTGTCGACGTCGGTCAGCTTGAGATTGACGACGCCGGGGCCCCAAGCCGATTCGGGCCGCGTGGCGAACGGCTGGGTGTGATCCGGCGGGGTGCGGTAGACGTAGCCGAGGCCGGTGTGGAGCACCCCTCGTCCGCCGCTGGCCTCGTCGTACCACGGCAGCCACGTGCCCCGCATCGCCAGGTCGAGGCCCCAGTGGTCGTACTGAAACAAGGGGGGCTGGTCGTAGCCGGTGTGGTTCGTGAACGTGCCGATCGCCCAGGTGGCCCGCTCGTTCTCGGTCCAATTGAAGGCCATGATGCCGTTGTTGCGCCCGGGCACAAACGCCCCTTCGTCGTCGAGCGACCGCTCCATGAACGTGGTGTAGTTGTCGCTCAGGATCTGCTCCAACCCGAAGGGCTCCTTGAAGTGCCCCACGCGGACGTTGCCCAACAGCGGCAACTCCCGCACCTGGACGTAGACGTCCTTGAAGCCGGTCGACTGGTCCTTCGAGTTGATGAGGGCGTCGGCGCCGCGGTTGGCGAAATCCATCTCGACGATGTAATTGACGACGTCGAATGCCTCACCGAGCAGCGCAATCCTCGCCCGGCGGAAACCCACGGCGTTCTGAATGTCGCCGAACTGGGTATCGCTGGCCGCGTTCTGACTGAAGTTGGCTACGTCCATCTGGATGCGGCCGCTGGGGACCACGGTCGGCTTCCCCGCCGCCTTCTTCTTGGCCGCCGCTTCCATCTCGGCCGCCCTCGCCAGGCGATCCTCCAAGTCGGCCACGCGTCGGGCCAGGTCTTCGGGGGAGCCCGGCGAGGCGGCGGGGGGCGCCGCGCTGTCGCCGGCGGCATCGAAGGTCGCCAGGCGGCCGGTCGTGTCCGATGGCGGGTTGCCTCCGGCCGGGAACGTTGCCGGCAACCCTTGTCCGCGGGCGCCCGTCACGGCGGCCGACACCGCCGCCGCGAGCACCAAACACCACCAACGGGGAGAGCATCCGTGCATGAAACGACTCCGTTTCTGGTTCGCAGGACGGCCAAGATGGCTGTGCTACGAGCTGCACAGCGACCAGCCCTCGGGAGGGCATCGACTTTTCAGAGAAACCGGTGCAAAGCGGATCCCGGGTGCGACCGTCCTCACCCTCTCTTCTGATCGAACCGGGGTACCCGGCAGCTTCGTTAGAGAATCGCTAGAAGGAGCCGTCGCGCGACGGGAGGCCCGGCACAAACGGTACAGACGGAAGAGTCTGTCACCGTGAGGAGTCACCCTGCGAACCGGGACGGGTTGGAAACCCGTCCTACTCTTGAAACCGGGGAGCCCCGTTGTGATTATACCGGCAGGAGCCGCCGGGCCTTGGAGGAGCCGTAGGCGTTTTCCACCAGGGACATCAGATGCAGCGCGTTCTTCGCGTCGTTCACCGCCGGGGCGCGGCCTTGGAGGATGCAATCGGCGAAGTACTCGCACTCGGCCGTGTAGGGATTGACGGCCTTGAAAGGAATCCGCTGGAACTTGCGGGCCACGTCCTTGTTCTGAGCGGCGTCGTAGACCGCATCGCCCAGGCCGTAAATTCCTTCCAGCTTGCCGCTCTTGCCTTGCCCGATCGTCCCCTCGCTGAGCATCGCCCCTTGGGAGCCGTAGACCTCCAGGCGGGTGCGGCTCGCCTCGTCGGGGATGCAGTAGAAGCAATCGACCGTGGCCTGAGCCCCCGACTTGAATTCCAGGAGGGTGGTGGAGGCGTCGTCCGACTTGTAGTCCTGCACGAGGGTCGCGGTCAGGGCTGCGATCCGGCGGATCGGGCCGGCGAAGAACTCCAGGAGGTCGTAGAGGTGCGTGGCCATGTCGATCAGGGCCCCGCCGCCGCCGGTCTTCGGATCCTGACGCCACGCCCCCGGGATGCTCGGGTACCAGCACGACAACTGGGCCCGCATGTACACGATCTTCCCAAGGCGGCCCGCCTCGATCATTTCCTTGATCTTGGCGTGGGCCCCGTGGAACTTCATCATGTAGCCTTCCTGGAGAATCACCTTGTGCTTGCGGCAGGCGGCCACCGCCTCCTTGGCCTGACGAAGGGAAAGGCAAAGAGGCTTCTCGCACAACACGTGCTTGCCCGCCTCCGCTGCCCTGACGATCTGTCTTGCATGGTACGCCACCGGCGAGGCGATGTAGACGGCCTCGACCTCGGGATCGGCCAGCAGATCGTCTTCGCTGGTATAGGCCTTCGCAACGCCGAACGCGGCGGCCACGCGGTCCACGCCCACCGGGTCCATCACCGCCGCCAGCCGGCAGTTCCTGGCCTTGAGCATGCCAGGGATCGTTTTGCGCATCGCAATCCCGCCGGCGCCGAGGACGCCGAGGTTGACTCGTCTTGCCATGGGAAGGCCCTTTCGCAGTGGTTGGTGGTACGTGGCAGAAACACGTCGCTACGAAGCCGAACATGGGGTGAACGCCATTCCGAGTGCTCCGTCAGTCGTGCTTTGATATGTGGCACAGCCGCCCTCGGCTGTGCGAAATGCCCTGCACAGCCGAGGGCGGCTGTGCCACATGGGATCATCGTTTCATCCATCAGAGCATGCTAGACGGAGCATTAGGTTTCTATCAAATCCCCCAGCCGGAAACATCCCGCCCTCAGGGGGGGTCGATGAATGGTGCGTATTCTCACGGGGGCTTCCCAATCTGCCGTCGGTGATGGAAAGAGCACTTCTCTGACGCGTCGAGCTTGGGCAGAATGGCGTATATTTGTCCGGATATCTTCCCCAGACTTCCCGGTTGTACTGCCCGTCTGCACACTCACAGCCTGCTGATTTACCTGAGAGACTGCACCATGCCGAGATCCACACGCCTGCTCGCGGCCGCGGTTTGCCTGGGCCTCGCCGGGACCCTTCCCGCAGCCCCGAACGAGAAACCAGTTCCCACGCAGCCCGCCAAACCTGCCGGCGACGCGAAGATCTCGCAGCAGGCCACGGCCGGCGCGCCAAGCACTTCGACGACAGCGGCGGGCGCCGCGCCGGCA
>Ga0067045_1000237_pt1 | contig 20591 bp, 19 predicted proteins | sample TerdegcTABiofilm_FD_59184 | JGI IMG/M metagenome (GOLD analysis project Ga0067045, IMG submission 59184) | Combined Assembly of (Gp0054472, Gp0054536) Wastewater bioreactor microbial communities from Singapore -Terephthalate degrading...
AGGAGGTGGAACAGGCTCGCCAACAATTTTCCTTATCGCTCTAAAGCGAGGCGGGCAAGCTTCAAAGCAAGTTCCGCATTTTATACATTTCTCCTGATCAATCACGTGGATCTGGTTCTTGGCGCTAATAATCGCATCAGCAGGGCATCTCCTGGCACAAGTCATACAAGCCTGGCATTTTTCCGGGTCAATATAATACGCAGGTACTTCCCGGAACAATTCAGCTATCTCGTCACTTGTGAAAAATTCACCACATTCTTCCGGGTTTTCATGGCGTGTCCTCAGCTTCTCCTCCTTAGCCACCTTAATATATGGAACTAACTTCATAACTTCCGCAAGCCTGGACCTTAACTCTTCTTTGTTTATCTTTTCGCTTCTACCAAGCGGCCCTAATTCTTTTATCTTTCTGATAAAACTATTTACATGTTCCACATAAAGGTTTGCTTCGGCACCGGACATTACCCCCATCTTTAACCTTTCCGGGTTCAGCCCTATGTGCTCCATTATTTTTTTACACAGAAGCACCATGTTCAGTGCGTGAAAATTCCCATGCGTTCCATAATTACACTCATTAAAATGGCACCCACCGATAAATACCCCGTCTATTCCTCTTGAGAAAGCCCGGAGTACATGAGCCATGTCCACCCTGCCGGAACACATTACACGGATAATTCTCATTTCAGTTGCATATTGTAGTCTGGAAACTCCAGCCAAATCAGCAGCGCCGTACGCTCACCAGTTGCACGCAAAACCTATAATTCTCGGCTTGAACTTAAGTTCTGCACTCATTCTTTCCCACCTCCCTTGCAATAATCGCCATATCTGTTACTTATCAGCAAGCCTTTATTACAACTATTATCAAACCGCCACATCAAGTTGCTGCACACTCTCTTCCTCTGGAATCAACGCATCAATCTCACTAATGATCTCTTCATCAGTAAAGTGCTTCAATGAAATAGCACCTGTTGGGCATTTTGCGTTGCAAAGTCCACACCCTTTACATAGAACAGGATTGACTTCAACCTTTTTACCCTGCCGCGTCTCGCGAAGCCCCAAGGCACCATACGTACAGACGTTAGCACATGCCCCGCACCCCATACACCTCTTCTCATCCACCTGGCATACAGACCCCGAGGCTACAACTATATCATGAGAGAGAAGGGTCAAGACCCTGCCGGCAGCTCCATAAGCCTGGTTAATCGTTTCCTGTATGAATTTTGGGTAGTGAGCTGCTCCACACAGATAAACACCGTCCGTAGCAAACTCAACAGGTCTTAACTTGACATGAGCTTCTTTAAAGAACCCGTCCGGGCTCAAAGTCACCTTGAATAAACCGGCTATTTCTTTTGTCGCTTCCGAAGGAATTACAGCAGCAGCCAATGCTACTATATCAGCATCTAATTCAAGCTTTTTCCCTAAAACAGGGTCGGTCACAGTAACTTTCAATACCGGCCTTCCCTCATCCGACTCGCCAGGTTCCACCTGAGGCTTATCGTCTTGCTCGTAGCGGATGAACCTGACGTCTTTACCTGCCGCTTCCCGGTAATAGTCCTCCTTAAGCCCGTATGTCCTAATGTCTCTATAAAGAATGTAAACATCCATCCCGGGGTTCTTCTCTTTCAGCTTGAGAGCGTTCTTTACAGATTCACTGCAGCATACCCTGCTGCAATAATTCCTGTCTTCGTTCCTGCAGCCCACACACTGGATCATCACAACGCTCTCTGCATTAATTACTTTCTCTTCCTCTTTGGCAATCCGTTCCTCCAGCTCCATGTGGGTCATTACCCTATCGTCTTCCCCGTACAGGTACTCGGTAGGTGTATATAAATCAGCACCTATGGCGATAACAGCTGCTCCGTGTTTTATTTCTGTAACCCCTCTGTCAGACTTTACTGTGGTTATAAAATTACCCACATACCCTGTGGCATCCGTAATCTCGGCACCGGTATATACATGCACCAGGGGATGCTGATAAACCTTGCCTATAAGTTCACGCAAATAAGCCTGAACATCCAGACCTTCCAGGGTATAATGAATCCTTCTCGCCATTCCCCCTAGCTCTGCATCTTTCTCCACCAGGTAAACTTCATGTCCCTGGTTGGCTATGGAGAGAGCACAATTCATGCCGGCGATGCCCCCGCCGACCACCAGCGCCGTTTTGTTTACCGGCAGCTCAAACTCTTGCAATGGCTCCAGTTTGCAGGCCCGGGCCACTGACATCCTGATTATGTCCTTTGCTTTCTGTGTAGCTTCTTCTTTTTCCTTAGAGTGGACCCAGGAGTTATGCTCCCTGATATTAGCCATTTCGAAGTAATACTGGTTAATTCCAGCCTCCCGGATAGTATCGCGGAATAACGGTTCAAGTGTCCTGGGAGAGCAGGCAGCAACAACCACCCGGTTGAGGCCTTTTTCATTAATCATATCTGTTATTTCTTTGGCAGAGTTAGTAGCACATGAAAACAGCTGTTCCTGAGCATACACAACATTTGGTAAAGTCAATGCATACTCAACTGTTTCAGGAACATTTACCACTCTACCGATATTGGCTCCACAGTGACATACAAAGACACCTACCCTCGGTTCCTCTTGCGAAAGATCCTTTTCCGGAGGGTATACTCTTTCTTTGGCAAGGTTCCCCCGCCTGTAGCCAAGGAGCTCACCAATTTGCGATCCAGCTCCACTGGCGCTAAAAACAGATTCAGGAATATCTATAGGCCCCTGGAAAGCTCCACTCACAAAAATTCCTGGTCTGTTGGTTTGCATTGGGTTGACAGGGTTAAGTTTACAAAAATCAAGAGGCGAAAGCTCAATACCAAATTTTTTCTGCCATTTCCTTCGCATCAACAGGAGGATTTAACCCTACAGACAACACCACCATATCGAATTCTTCTTCTTTTACTCCATCGTCGGTGGTTGAATACCGTACCGTCACATTCTTGGTTACCGGGTCCTCTTTGACTATTGATACATAACTTCTGACAAACCGGATACCAGGAAGATTCTCTGCCCTCTGGTAGTAACGCTCAAAGTCTTTTCCATAGGAGCGGATGTCATTATGGAATATCACACACTCGGCATCTGCGTCATGGTCCTTGGTTAAAATCGCCTGCTTCTGCGCATACGTGCAACATACTGCCGAGCAATAGCTCTTACCGCCGGGGAGAACTTGCCTGGAACCCACGCACTGAATCCATGCAATCTTATGCGGGTGTTTCTTGTCTGATGCGCGCAATATCTCACCCTGGTATGGTCCGGTAGAGCATAACAGTCGCTCATAGTCCATACTGGTTACCACGTTTGCAAACTCTCCGTAATGATATTCCTCCCGCACCCTGGGATCAAACGGTTCAAAACCGGGCGCCAGAATTACTGCCCCTACTTTTACTTCTATTTTCTCAGGCTCCTGCTTCAAATCTATAGCCTTATTCTTACATACCCCTTCGCAAATCCGGCACTTCTTCTCTTTAAGGTAAAGACAGCTTTCATCAATATATGCAACAAGGGGAATTGCCTGAGCAAAGTAGATATGAACAGCCTTATTCAACGATATTTCCTGATTATACTGATCAGGATATTTGACAGGGCAATACTCTACACAGACAGTACAACCCGTGCATTTGCTCTCATCAATATACCTGGGTTTTTTAATTAGGGTTACCTTGAAGTCTCCTGCCTCCCCCTCTACACTGTCAACCTCAGTATAGGTGAGGACCTCTATATTTGGATGCCGGCCGACCTCGACCAGCTTAGGCGCAAGTATTCACATGGAGCAGTCATTAGTGGGGAAAGTCTTATCAAGCTGGGCCATGTGACCGCCAATGCTCGGCGCTTTTTCAACCAGGTAAACCTTAAAACCAGCAGTGGCAAGATCAAGAGAAGCCTGAATACCGCTGATCCCTCCACCAACAACCATTACGTCTCCAAAATTATTATTTCCGATGCTTTTAGAAATCTGTTCTACAATTTGTTCTTCTTCCACTTTCTATCACCTCATCAGGTTTTCCCGTACTCTCCGGGTTAACCATACTTAATTTATTGAGCAACCAAGTCGCTCCGGGTGGGTAAACACCGCCAGGCGGCTGCCACGGGCCTGGCCAACCAGGGCAATGCCCATATCACGAGCAAGCGAAATGGCATTCATCGTCGGCGCGTGCCGTGATACAACAATCGGTGTCTGCATCTTTGCCGCCTTGAGCAGCATCTCAGACGAAATCCGACCGGTGATCAGCATCAATCGATCTCTGGTTGATATCCCTTTCATTAAACACTCGCCCTGGATCTTGTTCAAGGTGTTATGTCGTCCAATATCCTCAGCCACTACCAGCAGGTCCCTGNTATCGGACAANGCTGATGTGTGAACGCCGCCACTAAGCTTATATAGCTCCATCTGCTCTTGAAGCTGCTTCATCAGTGAAAGCACTTCTGTTGGTGTAACAACAAGTTCTGACTCAACCTTCAAACCCTGGGTTTTGAATACTGTACTGCCACTGCAACCAAGTGTCCGCACCGTTGGTAATTTATACCCGGGGTTTTTGAGAATCACGTCGGCCAGCGATTCTTCCTCACTTACACGCATGTCCGCCACCTCGCTGGTGCTTGATATAATCCCTTCTGCATACAGATACCCGATAACAAGATAATCCAGCTTAGCTGCAGTGCACAGAATCTTGACCAGTGGCTGCTGATTTACATGGATTGTAAGCTCCATCTCGCTAGGCACGTGAACTGAGGTCCTCACCCATCCCTCGTCCGAAAAGCGATCGCAGACTACTTCCGCTGCCACGTCTTTTATGTCCGTTACGCCAATCGCTTCTTGCATGCTTAGCTTCTCCGTACCCTAAATCACCTCCTGGAGGACCTCGGTGATGTCTTTAATTTGTATGACGTCATCATAATTCAGAACTGCTCTGCTATCCTCAAGTATGGTGATGCAATATGGACATGAGGTAACCAGTACTTCAGCCCCAACCTCAATCGCTTGATCTAACCTGATGTTAGAAAACCGGTCAGAACTATGAGTTTCCATCCATATCCTGCCTCCACCCATTCCGCAACAGAGGCTTTCTTCCCGCGATTCAGCAATCTCAACCAGCTCTAAGCCAGGTATCTTCTTCAAAACCTCCCTCGGTTCGTCAAAGATCCCGTTATGGCGTCCCAGGTAACATGGATCATGATAGGTGATTTTCTTCGCATAATCTTTGCTGATCTTAAGTTTCCCTTCGTTAATCAGCTGGAATAAATACTGGCTGATGTGTATTACTTCAAAGTTTACGCTGAACTCGGGATACTCGTTCTTGAACGTGTGGTAGCAATGAGGAGAATTAACCAGAATTTTCTTTACCCCATTTTCGATAAATACTTTGATATTTTCTTTGGCTAGTTTTTTAAATAACTCTTCATTGCCTGTCTTGCGGACACTTTCTCCGCAGCAATTCTCCTGTTCACCCAGGATCCCGAAATCTACCCCTGCCTTATTGAGGATGTTGACTGTGGCTTGAGCTACCTTCTTTAACCTCGGATCATAGCAAAGGTAGCAGCCGGGAAAATATAAAAATTCCATCCCTTCTTCGAATTTTTTTACGGACAGTCCTTTTGCCCAATCTGCCCTGTTATTCCGGCTTTCTCCGAAGGGGTTTCCTTCTGCTGTAAGTCCTGCACTTGCACCCCGGATTGGCTTGACAGCAGCTGGAAATACTCCATATCCCGTGGCCATCCTGCGCAGGGCCTTTCATGTCTTCTATCTGTTTTACGTCCCTGGGGCATTTCTGAGCGCATTTTCCACAGGTGGTACAACGCCAGATCTCTTCGTTTTCTATCTCTGTCAAACCGAATGTAGCCTCTCGGATTAGCTTGCGCATACTGAAAGTTCTTACTTTGTTCCAGGGACAAACAGTATCGCATTTCCCACACTGATAGCAGTATTTAACGGCTTCTCCACCGTAACCTTTTATCTCATCTATGACTTCTTTGAAAGGGGCTACAGTCTCCACGCTTTTTCCTCTTCTTTCACATTAATTTTTAGCCCTTCTGTGACATCCGGGCAACGGTATCCACTAACTTCTTCAACCCATGCTTGTCTACCAATGAATTCAATGCTATCTCCATCTCGTCCAGCTTTTCTTCTTCCTCGACTTCTTCTTCCCTTACTTCGTAAATCAGAGCATCATTTATGCACCACTTAACACACAAGGGTTCTTCTAACGGCGGTTCATCCTCACACATGTCGCATTTGAGCGGAAGACCTGAATCGGGTTCCTTGAAAAGCGATCTGGACGGGCAGGAAGCCCTGCAGAAGGCACATTCTTCGTATTCTCTTCCGTCAAGTATATATATATCCCTCCCCATACATTCGGCTGCAGTATACTCACCGGCGTATACAGGAAGGTATATATCCTTTAGCGGGTCACGAACCATACGGATACGTGCCCTCTCCGGGTTAACACTGCTATATTTGGGATTAGCGTGAAAGGCGGAGCAAATCATTTCACATGCCCGGCAACCATTGCATTTATCGATATCAATCCTGACTGTTTTTATTGTTTTTTTAATCTTCGCCATCTTTATATATCCCTCTCTGTTCAAAATCTTCAGCAACGTAAGCCAAATCTAGCTCACGCAAGGTCTTCTTCGTAGGAACACCGTCCATATTCCATCCTTTGTACTCGAAATACGCATCCAAGAGCTGTTTTTCATACTCAGGGAATCTCTTTTTCCAATGGTCCGCAGGTGGCGTATCATCTTCTCTTCTCAGGCCTCTTCTTACATTGTTGGCCCTGACTAATTGCCGGTTCCTTTTGGATATTTTAACTAATTCTTCTTCATCAATATCGATCCCGGTTGCAGCTGAGATAAGTACAGGATAATTGTGTATATGATAGGGAGGCTTCAGCGGGAATGACGACAAACCGGCGCATATCCCGAGGGAGTCATCAATGTAGTGCATCCTCTCCATCCAGTCAACAATTTCACAGCACTCCTTGATTCCAGGATAAAACGGCATCGAGAATTCGCCGCGGGGCTCCCACTTCAGAAAATATTCCTTGATTCTTTCATTAGGAACCTGAATCCAATCCTTTACAAATTCCTCTCTCTCCTCCCGCGTGGGATAAGGAGCCTGTGGAAACTGACCTTCAATTTGGGTGATGTTTGATTTCTCATTGGTAGAATACATAAGGTAATAAATAGGATTTAGCATTCCAAGCTTGAGAGGTGCCTGCTCATGTTTTCTGATAGTATTATGAGCAAATTCTTCCGCGCCATTGCCAATCTTTCGAGCCGCCCAATAAGTACCGTCTGCCAGAACATCTCCTATCCCTTCCCGCCGGACAATCCTGTCCAGCAGCCAGAAAAATCTCCCTTCATTATCGGACGGGCATCCTTCAAAGTCCTTGTCACTCAAAATACCGGCTTCCTTAAGCTCAACGGCAAATGCCATAACCTGCGGACACGAGAACCCGTCCACCCCATACTCTGTGGCACGCTGAGCAATCCTAAAACCGAAATCCAGATCTGAGAATGCTGCCATTGTATAAGTTAGTTTCGAGAAGCATTTCATCATATACCTTGAAATTCCCGGGACGGAAATTATCGCCCCGCATTTTAACGGGCAGTTATAGCAACTTATTAACCGCGTCCGCACACTTTCTTGAGTTTCCTTCCACTTCTGCTCGATCTCCTCGGTCCAGAAGCCTTTCCTCCGGACACGGGCATTTCCCCATACAAAATTCTCGGTGTGCCACTTCTCATCAGTAACTGCCATCTCTTGCGGCGACCCAAGCACGGCTAAAATAGGCATTACCCCGGGAATCGGATTAGCTTGACGCCATTGTATATATTGCAGCACTTCATCACAAAATTGAATGACTTCAACCGGCCGGGCAATATTGAGGTCTTTTGTCCCGCGGACAGCTACTGCCTTCAAATTTTTGTCCCCCATAACAGCACCCAGCCCCAGTCGGCTGGCACTGGACCTGCCCTGCTCAATAGAAGCAAAAAAGACCCTGTTTTCACCGGCCAGGCCAATAGCAGCCACATGGACTCTTGGATCTTTTAGCTCCTGTTTAATAAGTTCTTGTGTTTCTACAGCACCTTTACCAGCCAAATGAGAGGCATCGCGTATTTCCACTTTGTCATTGTTTATCCATAAATAAACTAGTTTAGGGGACTTGCCGCGGATGATTACTTTATCATAGCCAGCATGCTTCAATTCTGGCGCAAAAAACCCTCCCATCATTGAATATGCCATATACCGCGTCTGGGGAGAAATTGTAGTAATAATGGTACGGTTAGCACCGGGAGCAGGTGTAGCACCTAAAAGACCACTGCTGAATATCAGCAGGTTATCAGGAGAAAAGGGCTCAGTTTCAGGGGGAACTCTATCCCACATTATTTTGGCGTTGGTACCTAGTCCCCCCAGGTAAAGTTCGGTCCATCTTGGGTCAGTTTCTACCCTTTCAATGTTTCCTGTTGATAAATCAACTTCTAAATTATACCCTGTCTCTGCGTACCTCATTTTCAAACCCCTCTATGCATCTTTTTAGGCCCTCCGGTTATCTCCGCAGCCACGGGCCCTTTAGCTGCGCAGGTTTTCCATATTTGTTACTCCATAATTGTGAACCATTTTGCTCCCAGACATAATTATAATTAATAAAATAATTAATAAAAATAGCTAAGAAGGATGAAAAAAGCCCACATTAAACTAATCCCAGATTAATTCTTAAGGAGTAGATGCTGATAACAAATTGAAAAACTCTTACCAGCACAGAATATAAAATCATTACAAACATCACAATCCAATTCATACCTTTTGGGTTAATTAGAGCCAATTGCAAAATGCTAAAAAACCAATGGTATAAACAGGTATCTCCGGCATGAATTGTAAAAGCTGATCCCTTAAAAATAATTACCCTGCAACCAATGTAAATAAATGCCATAGGTGTCCTAAAAAAAGGCCACAAATCACCTGTAACAAACAACTCTTAAAACCGTTTTCTTGGTGGGTAAAGCCAATTTTAGATGTCTTGAAAACCGTATTTATCAAGGGCTTAGAGTTTTGAAATTGGCTCAATATAACTAATCAAGCACACTCAATTTCTCCAGTCAGTCCTGATTTTTATCATAACGTTACCATGTATTATCTTTGGGTTGTGAAACAATACTATTTGAGAAAACTTTAAGGAAATATATACTTCACCTTTTAACATAGCGTGTTACAAAATCAATAATTAAATAATAAGGTTGGTAATAAAATGAAAAAATATTATTCAATCATTATACTTGTTTTAGCTTGCATGATTATCATAATGTTAACCAGGACTTATTCTAATAGCAAAGCATATAAAAAACCGGATATTAATAGTAATAGCAACACAATTTCCTATACATATCCAGGTGAATTCGAAAAACAACAAGCTATTTGGATGCAGTGGCCGGAAGGAGAGTATAGTACTGCCAGCCAACCAATATACCCCGTTTTTATCAACATTATAAAGTACCTTGCCCCATATATTAGAATTAACCTCATATCACAAAGCGAAGAGGAAATTGCACAAATTAAAGATTTACTAAAGTCAAACGGGTATTCCGGCAAGAATGTTTACTACTACACAATTGAACACCTGTCTATATGGGCCAGAGATGTTGGACCGGTTTTCGTCAAAGACAATCAGAACAGGCTCAATGTCGTTAACTTTGGTTTTAACAACTACGGCAGGGGAGCAAGTCAATATTATATTGACATTGAAAGCCAGGTAGACAAGAAAACCGCTGAATTGCTCAAACTACCGGTTATTAATACAAACCTGGTTTCAGAAGGCGGTGGCATAGAGTCTAACGGCAGGGGTACAATTATGATTACCGAGTCGGTTGCTCTTAACCGGAACCCGGGATTAACCAAAAATCAGATTGAAGATGAATATAAAAGGGTGCTTGGTGCCAAAAAAGTAATATGGCTTAAGCAGGGTCTTGCTGAAGATGATCTAATCACAAAGGGTCACATTAATGAAATAGCACGTTTTGCAGATCCAAACACAGTACTCCTGGCCCAGGTTCTGCCGGAGGATAAAGATACTAATTCATATTCCCAAAGCTCTTACTGGCGCCTTGAAGAAAATTACAATATACTGCTCAAATCGACTGACCAGGATGGAAAGCCATTCCGCATTATAAGGATTCCCATGCCTCCCACTCTCTACGGAGAGGTGGACGACACAGGTAAAATACCCGTGCGCAGCTATTTAAATTATGCCATCACAAATGGTGCAGTAATAATGCAGACTTATTGGAAACCTGGGCGTTCAGATAAGTTAAAAAATACTGAAGACCAGGTTAAGGATATATTTCAGAGCGTATTCCCCGATCGTGCCATAATTGGTATCAACGCTGAAAGTGTAAATCTGTGGGGAGGCGGAATTCACTGTATAACCCAGCATATGCCTATTTAGACATACATGCCGCTGATGCGGCACCAGCAGAGGATGAAAATAGCTGGAGGAAGGGTGGTGTCCCGAGTGAACGACTTGCGTAGCGCCGGTAACAGCACCTGGCGAAGCGAGGAAGCGAAATTGGGTGCGCGGACAGGACGTTCGCGCCAGCCCTCAGCGAGCCAGGACGGCGAGTTGAAGGCGGACCAATTTCGCCCGGCGCGAGCTTTGGTGCGCATCTTACGCGGAGCACCGGAGTGAACAGGGACAACCACCCTTCCCGGGTAAACTCTATTTTCAGGTTAGATCACCGCGGCCGGAAGGTATAGCCCAGAAAGTCGAACCTGGTTTCCGGGTGATTTCCTCGCCGGTCATTATTGCAGTAAATAATACGGGTCTTACAAAGAACACTTTGTTATTCTGCTAAATTTAATCGAAAAAAACCAGCTATATCAAGCTGTCAGGGCAAAAAACAAGAAATAAGTAACCAATCAACTCCCAGATAAAATAGCCTGCAAATGCCTGATAAATTCCTGCATTTCATCATCGGTACCGATTGTCACCCGTAAGTGGTTATCAATTCGCGGCATTTTAAAATAGCGAACCAGCACCCCTCTTTGCCGCAAGGCACTAAAAAGCTCCTCGGCCTTTTGGTTCCGGTGCTGGATAAAAACAAAATTGGCTGCAGATGGAACCACCTCAAAATCGAGTTTCTCCAATTCAGTAACGACCCATTCTCTGGTAGCAATAATTGCCCGGCGGGTGGTTTCAAAATAAAACCGATCATTTATTGCAGCAGTAGCTGCTACCAGCGCCAGCCGGTCAAGCGTGTAGGAGTTAAAGGAATTCTTGGCCCGCTCCAGTCCATCGATCAATTCTGATGACCCGACCGCATAACCGACCCGCATGCCAGCCAGGGATCTGGCCTTTGATAAAGTCTGGATCGCCAATAGATTGGGATAATTTTTTATCAAGGATATGCAGCTTTCGCCACCAAAATCAACATATGCTTCATCAATAATAACCACCGATACGGTATTCCGTTTAAGCAGAGACTCGATTTGCTCCAAGGGCAAGAAACGGCCGGTCGGCGCGTTGGGATTAGGGAAAATAATACCGCCGTTATCAACAGGGTAATCAGCCAGATTAATCCTGAAATCGCCGGTTAAGGGGATAATATCAGCCTCAATTTCAAAAAATTTACTGTAAACCGGATAGAAACTATATGTAATATCAGGGTAAAGAATCGGCTTCTCCTGCTTAAAAAAAGTTATGAAAGCTAAAGCCAGGACTTCATCGGAACCATTACCGACAAAAACATTTTTCTTATCAACCTGAAAGTAATCGGCAATTGCAGCCTTTAGAATATCACCGTCCGGGTCAGGGTAAAGCCGCAGGTCCTTGCCGGTATGCTTACGAATCGCTTCAAGGACTGCCGGCGAAGGCGGATACGGGTTTTCGTTGGTATTCAGTTTTATATATTTCCGATCCTTAGGCTGTTCGCCGGGAATATAGGGATTAAGCCCCCTGATCAGTTCACTCCAATATTTACTCATTAAATTTCCCACTTTCTCGGATATGGATTCATGGCTATATAAGCAGGTAACAGAAGGGGAACGATCCTATGAAAAAGAAATGAGCCCTCGTGCGCAAAAAACCACCCCCAAAAGGAGTGTGGGACATCAGGTTAAATATTCTCTAAATAGAGAGTGCAGTCCTTCTTTTCATCGCCGGCCTGGTTAAATTAATTAGTGAATTCAAAGACTTCTATGAACTTGAAAAGTTAACTCAGGTAACAGGCCCTGCCCAAAAGTACTTTTAGGCAAGGACCTGTTGTGGCTATTTCTCAAGCCAGATATCATTCAGCAAGCAGATTGCTTAATTTCAGCCTTTTCTTCTCATACCTTTCTTCATAAGATATACCTTCATATTTAAGTTTTTAAGTTGCCGTTCAATGACAAACAGCTGATAGCCCCGCACTGGCTGCCACCGGCGGCTTGTCCTTCTACATAAGTAGGCCCAATTAACCAATAAGGATTAATTACATGCTATAGAAGATCCTTTGGGAAAGCTTTTTTACGGCAAAAAGATACCTGATTTGTTCGTAAATGTTGATGGCAATCACTCCCCCACGGTTTGTTTTCTTTAAGTATACAGGGGAGGTTTGGAAGTGAATCAGTTTTCATTATCAAAATTGGGCCAACTGGATCACTTTTGTAATATCAAAAATAATAGTTCGGTTGCCTGGATGGATCAGTCTTATATTATTATCGAAATACTTGCCCCGGCCGGTTAATAATCTTGTTACTGCTTGTCCGATAATCGTCAGCTATAAGAAAGAAAATATTTCTGCGATGAACATAAATCGAAACAAAACCAATTAAAAAATTCATGGACGTTTTAGTGTTAACCTGGTTAAGAAAATTCTATCTTTTGACGAATATTTTTATAAGACATGTAAAAGGAGAAACCAGAAATATATGAAAAAAATTGATAACCATGAAATTATAGGTAAAGCCGTTAAAGAATTGGATAAATGTAATTTCCAGGACAATAAGTATTTTTTCTCGCAACAGAAACATTTATTATTAGGTCTAAGTATACTGTCTTTATTTATATTCCTAACAGGAACTGTTTGGAGTCTTAAACATGAGACAACTATACTGAAATCTAAAGTATCACAGCTTAATGAGGAAAACGCTTCTTTCAAAGAACAAATAAGTATACAAACGAACCAGTTGCCTGACAATGAATTTATATATCATGAAATTCAAGAAGGCGAATGTTTTGAAACAATTTCAAAGCGTTATTACGGTACGGAAAATTACGCGTCAAAGCTGGCTTTATTAAATAATATGACTGTTGATACTATTTTAAATATAGGACAAATCATAAAGGTACCTAAAGAATCCGACATGCTAAAATAATGGCATACTCCAACAGCCAGGTTGTTTCATACAGGATAATAGGTAAGCGTAACTGTGCCTTGAGAAAGTTTTGAGGCATTTTAATTAAGGGCATGTTGAGGCATGCGGCAGTCAACCGGCAATGTATCAGACTAGGGCATTAAACTGTCAATGACAGCAGAATCACCCGTGTCTACATTAGGCAACTGTTCAAACAGATAGGTAAGATAGTTGAAAGGTTTGAGATTATTTTCTTTGGCGGTTTCAATAATGCTGTAAATAATTGCACTGCTTTTAGCGCCCCTGGGAGTATTGGCGAACAAGAAGTTTTTCCTCCCGATCACGAAGGGCTTAATCGAACGTTCCGCCCGGTTGTTATCTATCTCCAGCCGGCCATCCAGCAGATAATTGTTCAGGTTTTCCCATTGATTCAGGCAATANGTAACCGCCTGCCCAAAAGTGCTTTTAGGCAGTGTTTGTTGCCGCTGTCTCTTCAGCCAGACATGGAAATTATCCAGTACGGGCTTACTTAATTTCAGCCTTTTTTCATAACGTTCCTCATCGGATATGTCTTGATCTTTAAGTTGCCGCTCAATAGCAAACAGCTGATTGCAGTAATCCAGCCCAACACTGGCTGCCACCGGCTTGTTCTTCTTTTCAGGCGGCAAGGCCTTAAGTGCTTCTGTAAATTTCCTCCTGGCGTGTGCCCAGCAACCAATCAGGGTTATATCTTGTATTTGTCCATAACCACTGTAACCATCGGTTTGCAGATAACCCTTAAAGCCGGCAAGGAAATTTGCCGGATGCTTGCCGGCCCGGGTAGTCTGGTAATCGTACAGAACGATCGGCGGGGGATTTGCATCAACTTCAGCTTCGTTGAACAGGTTAAGCTGTTCCAGGTTGGTCTTCTCACTGGAAGCGCCATACTTTTTCTGGCGGCTTAGGCGGAATTGTTCTTCATACCACTTCAGCTTGGCGCTTAGTTCGGCAATCAGCTGTTCCTGCTGAAGAAGTTTATTGCTTAGCTCTTCAATTATTCGGGCTGAATTTTCCTGTGTGTTCATGGGTTAATTATACCACAAAAACAGCTGTTTTTGGGCCAAAAGAACCAAAAAATCCAGAAAAATTGATACTTTCTTAGAGAACAGTGCGCCCGGTAAATGCTTTGTGTGCTTGCGGTTGTTTCAAGGATAGCCCGTCCAGCAACCAGCGAAATTCCCGGTAGTCAATGCTCATTACATCGCCTTGATTTGCCGGCCACTTAAACTTGCCTCGCTCCAAACGCCGGTAATAAAGCCAAAACCCGTTATGTTGCCACTGAAGAATTTTTAACTTATCTCTTTTGCGATTGCAAAACACAAACAGGCACTCGCTAAACGGATCTAAATTGAAGGTTTCTTTAACCAGCACTGCCAGCCCGTCAATGGATTTTCTCAAATCGGTGCTGCCGCTAGCCAGGTAAACCTGTCTGCCGGCCATCAGGTTGATCATATTGTCTGCAGAACCTGTATGATCTCGCGTAATAGTTGGTGGTCGAATCCTTTGCGCACCTCAACCGTTGCCTGTCCTACAGATACGGTTATGGAGTCGTCAACAGGATTCGCCTGCTTGCTAGGTTGTAAATCCAAGGACAGCCAGTTCACGGGCTGCGCTTTTTCTGACCGGCCGGTGCGGAGTTTCTTACGCCAGTAATAAAACTGATTCTCTCTGACTGTTTGTTCTTTGCACCAGTCTTTTATACTTTTACCGCTGCTTTTTATCGGGAAGGACAAGCAATTCAATTGCTCTCAATTGCCTTTCATCCAATTCTTCGTTCACTGGAAAGAGGTCGGGCAAGGCTTTCCTTCTTCGGGTCATATTTATCAACTCCTTGTAATTTCGATGTTATACTAACGCGCTAGAATCGCGTATAAGCGCCTTAAATTTTGGTGTAAGGTGATTGCCTTACCGTTTTAAAGGGTTTTTCCATTAGGGTTAAACACGCCCCGGTTAATTTAAGAGCCGGGGTTATATTTTTCCTTTGAAGATGATGAAGTTGCGGCACTATTGAACGAACATTTCGTATCTATTAAAGTAGACCGGGAAGAAAGGCCGGATGTGGATCACGTCTATATGACGGTCTGCCAGGCTTTAACGGGCAGCGGCGGCTGGCCCTTGACAATAATCATGAGTCCCGATAAAAAACCCTTTTTCGCCGGTACCTATTTTCCTAAACACAGCAGTTATGGCCGTCCCGGTCTTATGGACATTCTAAGCCAAATAAAACATCAGTGGCAAACCAACCCTGATAAAGTCATCGAAGCCGGCGAAAAAATTACCGGAGCGGTAAAACTTAATTTTCAATATGAAAGCCATGGTCGACCGGATGAGAATACTTTGCACAGAGGGTATCTTGCTCTCAAGAAAAGATTTGACCGCGTATACGGGGGCTTTGGTAACGCACCGAAATTTCCCGCCCCTCATAACCTGGCTTTTCTCCTTCGTTACTGGAAATGGAAGGGTGAGGAAGAAGCGCTTTCCATGGTTGAAAAAACTCTTCAGGCCATGCATAATGGAGGCATTTACGACCATTTAGGCTTTGGCTTCGCCCGTTATTCCGTGGACCGTCAATGGCTTGTCCCCCATTTCGAAAAAATGCTTTATGATAATGCTCTTTTAGCTATGGTGTACCTTGAGGCTTACCAAATCACAGCCAGGGAACAATACGCCAGGGTAGCCAGGGAAATATTCAGCTACGTCAATCGTGACATGACATCCCCGGAAGGAGCCTTTTTTTCAGCGGAAGACGCCGACTCAGAAGGTGAGGAGGGCAAATTTTATGTTTGGACTCCCAGGGAAATCAAGGAAATTCTCGGTGAGGAAACGGGAAGCCTTTTCTGCCAGTGGTATGGTGTTACAGAGAAAGGCAATTTTGCAGGACGAAATATTCTTAACCGCGTGGACAACGAAAAGCGGCCGGTCAACCTGCCCATGGATCAGGAGGCCTGGGACAAAACCCTGGAAGAATCCAGGAAAAAGCTTTTTGCAGTCAGGGATAAGCGCATTCACCCTCACAAGGACGACAAAGTGTTGACCGCGTGGAACAGCCTGATGATCGCAGCCCTGTCAAAAGGCTCCCTGATTTTGCAAGAACCGGACTACCTCAGCGCCGCCGTCCGGGCCTCAGATTTCATTTGGAGCCGGCTGCGCCGGGGGTACGGCCGGTTGCTGGCGCGTTACAGGGACGGGGAATCAGCTTACCTTGCGTACATTGACGACTACGCATACCTTATTTGGGCCATGCTTGAATTATACCAGGCGGACCCAAGGCCTCTCCGGCTGGAAAGAGCCCTTGAGCTACAAGAAGATCAAAACCGCCTCTTCTGGGACCAAACTAACGGTGGATACTTTTTTTATGGTAATGATGGAGAAGAACTTTTTGCAAAACCTAAGGAAATTTACGATGGAGCCACCCCCTCGGGGAATTCGGTTTCGGCACTTAACCTGCTGCGCCTGGCCCGGCTAACCAACAGGAATGATTTTGCCGAAATGGCTGAAAAAATGTTCGCAAGCTTCTCAGGCAACGTTAATAGCTATCCTGCCGGTCACACACATTTTTTAATGGCTCTCCTTTTTGCCATTGTTCCAGGTAAAGAAGTGGTGGTAGTTTCCGGCCGGGATAAAGATGATGTCCGCAGGGAACTAAAACCCCTGGACTTGATATTTGCTCCCGATACAGTCTTTTTATACCGTTTAGCGGGAGATGATTTCAAGAAGCTTGAGTCCATGGCTCCTTTTGTTCAAGGCATGGTTCCCACAGAAGGTAAAACTACTTTCTACATCTGCCGGGACTTTGCCTGCCGGCAGCCGACGGCCGAACTTACGGAAGTGCAAAAGCTCCTTCAATCTTAATGCGGCAGGAATGTTATTACCGCGCTGCCAGGGCCTCCATCTGGCCCACTAGCCGGGTAAATAAATTGAGCCCTTCCTGTACGGGTTGAGGCGTGGTCATATCCACCCCGGCGGATTTAAGCAAGTCGATTGGGTGGCGGGAACCTCCCATCTTTAAAAACGCAAGGTAACGGGATACCGCCGGTTCACCTTCTTTAAGAATCTGACGGGCTATGGCCGTAGCGGCTGAAAACCCGGTTGCATACTTGTAGACGTAAAAAGCTGTATAAAAATGGGGGATGCGGGCCCATTCCATGTCCACGTCCTCATCTACGACTATGCCGGGGCCATAATAATCGGCATTAAGCTGGTGATAGATTTCACAGAGCAGGGACGGAGTCAGAGCTTCTCCAGCTTCAACTTTTTCGTGGATGATTTTTTCAAACTCAGCAAACATGGTCTGCCTGAATACTGTTCCCCGGAATTCCTCAAGATAATGGTTGATCAGATAAAGTTTCTTGTCCTGATCGGTTACTGTTTTAAGCAGATGTTCCATAAGCAGAGACTCATTGACTGTAGAGGCCACCTCTGCCGTAAAAATCTTGTAATGGGCATAGATATACGGCTGTTCCCGGTATGAATAATACGAATGCATGGCATGCCCCATCTCATGGGCCAGAGTAAACACATTGTTTAAATTGTCCTGGTAGTTCATCAACACATAAGGGTGTACACCGTACGGCCCCCAGGAATAGGCACCGCTGGTCTTCGCCTTGTTTTCGTAGACATCCACCCAGCCTGAAACAAGACCATGTGCCAGCGTCTCGCCATAGGAAACACCCAGGGGAGCCAGCCCTTCCCGGACCAGTTTAACGGCTTCCGGATATGGAACCTCCCATTTGACATCTTTTACTACAGGGGTATAGAGGTCATACATATGTAATTCAGCAAGCCCGAGCAGCTTCTTGCGCAAAGCTACATAGCGGTGCATGCTGCCAAGGTTGCGGCGCACCGTAGCAATAAGGTTTTCGTATACTTCCTTTGGAATGTTATCAGCAAATAGAGCCGCCTCCAGAGCTGAAGGGTACCTGCGCACCCTGGCATAAAACACATCTTTTTTAATGCTGCTGCTGAGCGTTGCAGCCAGGGTATTTATTAATTTCCGGTAGGAGCTGTAAAGAGCAGTAAAGGTTTCCCGGCGAACCCGGCGGTCCTTGCTTTCCATGAGTTGAAGGTAGCGTCCGTGCGTAACCTCCACTTCTCTCCCTTCCTCATCCTGAATGGTGGGGAAAGTGAGGTCCGCATTATTGAGCATTTTAAATATGTTAGCCGGCGCCTGGCTTACCTCTCCCGCCTGAGCTATAATCTGCTCCTCTGACGCCGACAAAATATGGGGCGCCAGGCGGAGAAGTTCGTCCAGGTAAAAATCATAACGGGACAGGCCCGCTTCCTCCAGCCGGAACCGCTCCAGAACCCCGGACGGCAGGGCCAGAATTTCCGGTACTACAAAAGAAAAAGCAGTTTCCACTCGGACATTCAAACTCTCTGCCCGGTCCGTCAGTGCCTGGTAGATGGGGTTGCTGTTATCCTCATCCCGCCTCATACGCGCATAGGTATAGACCTTCTCGTTCAGTTCCAGAAGCCGTTCCTGCATTTGCAAAGCACTTAGCAAAGTTTTGGCCGATTGCCCCAGCCTCCCGCGGTAATCCTCGATCTCGTCAGCTAATTTCTGAACCTGCAGGAAGTCGCGTTCCCACAGCTCGTCAGTTTCATAGATATCTTCCAGCCGCCATTTGTATTCCGCCGGCACTTCCTGCCGGGTAGGCACCCGCCCCTTTTTTTTCATTAAATAAATGACCTCCTTTTTTCATTTCATCAAGGTACGGCTGCCGCGCTTTCACCCGCCACGTAGCCGGAAGACCAGGCCCACTGGAGGTTGAAACCGCCGCAGTCACCGTCTATGTCCAGCACCTCTCCAGCGAAGTAAAGCCCCGGTACAATCTTCGACTCCAGAGTTTGCCCGTCGACACCTTCGACGTCCACACCGCCGGCGGTGACCTGGGCGTTCGGCCAGGAGGTAGTGCCGGTTATCTCGAAACACCAGTCCTTGAGGATTTTTACTATTTTCTTTCTTTCCACGGAGGTAACGCGCCCGGCCGGCTTGTTTGGATCCGCAATCCCGGCTTCCCGCAAAACAACCGGCGCCAGCTTTTTATTGATAAACCCCACAAAACTGAAAGACAGGGGTTTTTCCGGCCCTGCTGCAAAACGCTTTATCAAATACTGTTCCAGTTCCCCACCGGAAATGTTGTTGATCAAAACCACCTTTAACCATACCTTCTCATCTTTTTGTAAATACTCCCCTGCCTTGCGGCTCAGGCTCAGGATGGGAGGGCCGGAAATACCGTACTCTGTGAATAAAATTTCCCCCCGCGCGCCGGCAACAGGCCGGCCACCGGCAATGATTTCCGCGTCTCCCTCAAACTTAACCCCCTGTATCTGTTTTAAAAACTTAGCAGCCAACTTCAACTGAACCAGAGCAGGAAAAGGCTCGATGATCCTGTGCCCGAGGTTTTTCGCCAGGGTATGCCCGCTACCGTTCGAACCAAGCTGAGGAGCGGCTTTTCCCCCGGTTGTGATAATAACCCGGTCGGCCCGGTACTCCCTTCCGTCCGCCAGAAAGACCGCAAAATCGCGCCTGTTTTTCTTGATATCCTTAACCTCAGCCTCACAAACAACTTTTACACCGGTCTTCTCCAGCTCATAACGCATTACATCAAGCACGCTGGAGGCCTGGTTGGAACGGGGAAACACCTTCCCCCCTTCTTCAACTTTGTGGACCACGCCAAGGCGTTCAAAAAAATCAATGGTCTTCCGCACATCGAACCGGTTCAGCGCCCAGCCGGCAAATTCGGGGTGCCTGCCGTGATAATTTGATATATCAAGGTCAATATTGGTAAGGTTGCACCTGCCGTTTCCGGTAACCAGGAGTTTTTTACCGATTCGCTTATTCTTTTCCAGAACCGTTACCTCCGCCCCCTGGTACCTGGCCGCCAGGGCGGCTATAATTCCCGCGGCCCCGCCGCCTACCACTATTACCCTGACTAACGAGTGCTCAGACAAGATTATTACCTCCGGCCACTAAAAATAATACCCTCATAGACATATATACCACTGATACGGCACCAGCAGAAGGATGAAAATGACTAGGGGGAAGGGTGGTTATCCTGAGTGAACGACTTGCGCAGCGCCGGGCGTAAGACTGATGTCAAAGATGCTGAATGGATAGCCGACCTTCTGCAACATGGGTTAGTAAAGGGCAGTTTCATTCCGGACCGTGAACAAAGGGAACTGCGGGAACTTACTCGTTATCGCCGTAGTCTTATCGAAGAAA
>Ga0067045_1029469_pt1 | contig 20583 bp, 16 predicted proteins | sample TerdegcTABiofilm_FD_59184 | JGI IMG/M metagenome (GOLD analysis project Ga0067045, IMG submission 59184) | Combined Assembly of (Gp0054472, Gp0054536) Wastewater bioreactor microbial communities from Singapore -Terephthalate degrading...
GAGCAAGTACACCAAGCAGACGAAGGAGCAGCATACGGACGGCAGCTACGAGACGATCACGGCGGACTTCCGAAGGTATCCGTGCGTGGAGGATTCCATCGCAGACCATTCCGCTTATCTGCTCGGCGCGAAGAACGGCAGCAAGCTACGCTATGAGGGACTGAAGGGCTGCACGGACTACAAGAAAGCCGTGCAGATCATCAAGGACGGCGGCTATGCCACGAGCCTTACCTATGTGGAGAACCTCTGCTCCATCATCGAGCGGTGGAACCTCACGCAGTACGATGTGAAGGAATCCGAAACGCCAATCGCGTGGTACCGCGTCCGTAAGACATGGGCGGATTCCAAGTCGCAGAAAGGCGCGTTCAAGATTCTGGAAAACGCCAAGAAGTGCGCGGACGCCAATCCGGGATATAGTGTTTTCGATGTGGACGGTGTAAACATCTACACACCGAAAACAACTGCTCCGGCGGCATCGGCTGATGTTCCCTTCCTTGCGAAGGTCAGCGTCTCCGACCTTAACATCCGCAAAGGACCGGGGACGGATTACGACAGGACACAGTTCATTCCCGTCGGCATCTACACCATCGTGGAGGTGAAGTCCGGCAAAGGCTCGACCGCAGGCTGGGGACGGCTGAAAAGCGGCGTGGGATGGATTTCGCTCGACTTTTGTACCCGCGTTAATGGGTAACGCTTGACACGTCTGACACGTAAATCCTATCTCTTTTTATATTACACACATATTCCTTATTACCGTTTTTCGGTTCACGGATTTATGTTGTAATGGCATTTCTCGTGTCAGATGTGTCAAAAGCCTTATGGCGTGGGGATTTGATTTGACAGGACGGCCTGTGGGTATCTCTTCGGAGAGCCTGCAGGCCGCTTTTTTTGTGCCGAAACGATGGGGGTTGAATTTTTCGGTAGTGAGTGAGGGAGATACAACAAGACCTATCCCTCGGAAGGAGCCGAAGGATTATGACCGACAATCAGAAAGCACAAATCATAAACCTGCGCGCCGCCGGGAACGGCTACGGCAGCATTGCCCGGACGCTTGGCATATCTCTGAACACGGTGAAGTCATTCTGCCGCAGGAACGAAATAAACGCGGATACGGCTGTGGAGACTTCCGTGACGCTCACGGGCGAAACGACCGCCTGCGAGAACTGCGGACGCGAGATTCAGCAGATTGTCAAGCGGAAGAAAAAACGCTTCTGCTGCGACAAGTGCCGTAATGAGTGGTGGAACAGCCATCTCGACCAGGTAAAGCGTAAGGCGGTCTATGATTTTAGATGTCCGCACTGCGGTAAGGAATTCCATATCTACGGCGATAAGCGCAGGAAGTATTGCAGTCATGAATGCTACATTGCCGACAGGTTCAAGGGCGGTGACTGCAATGAGTAAGGAGGAATTAAGAAACGAAAAGCTCTATCAGACCACCATGCACCTTGCCAGGAAGATGCTCATTGAGGGTATTATTTCGGAGGTAGAGTATCGTCAGATTGATACAATCTTTCTTGAGAAATACAAGCCTGTTTTCGGCACATTATTTTCTGATATATCGTTGACTTCTGAGGCGTAAAGAGTGATGTATAGTGTCGGAAAGGAGTGATTTCATGGCAAAAATTACAAGGGTCGATCAGACAGTGCCGACCATAAAAACAAAGAAGAAGGTCGCTGCCTATGCCCGCATTTCAATGGAATCGGAACGCATGAACCATTCCCTCTCCGCACAGATCAGCTACTACAGTTCCCTGATACAGAAGAATCCTGACTGGCAGTACGCAGGCGTGTTCGCGGACGATGGAATAAGCGGTACGGGGATAGCCAAGCGTGATGAGTTCAAGCGCATGATCGAAGCCGCCGACAACGGCGAGATCGACATCATCCTCACAAAGTCGATCCAACGGTTCGCAAGGAACACGGTGGACTTGCTGGAAACGGTGCGGCACTTGAAAGACATCGGCGTGGAGGTGCGGTTCGAGAAGGAACACATCAATTCCATGAGCGGTGACGGCGAGTTGATGCTGACCATCCTCGCGTCCTTCGCACAGGAAGAAAGCCGCAGCCTTTCGGAGAACTGTAAATGGGGTATCAGAAAGCGGTTCGAGAAAGGAATACCGAACGGACACTTCCGGGTGTACGGCTACCGCTGGGAGGGCGATGAACTGGTTATCGTGCCGGAGGAAGCGGCGGTCGTGAGAAGGATTTTCCAGAACTTCCTGGACGGCAAGTCGAGACTGGAAACGGAGCGGGAGTTCGCCGCCGAGGGCATCACCACGAGGGACGGATGCCGCTGGGTGGATTCCAACATCAAGGTGGTTCTCACGAACGTGACCTACACGGGCAACCTTCTCCTGCAGAAGGAGTTCATATCCGATCCCATTTCAAAACAGCGGAAAAAGAACAGGGGGCAGCTTCCGCAGTATTATGTGGAGGATACGCATCCCGCGATCATCGACAAAGCGACCTTCGACTATGTACAGGAAGAAATCGCGCGGCGCAAGGAACTGGGGCCGAGGGCGAACAAGAGCCTGAACCTCACCTGCTTTTCGGGAATGCTGAAGTGTCCGCATTGCGGTATAAGCTACGCGCACAACAAGCGGACGGACAGAGGGTTCATGGAGTATTGGGCTTGCGGTTCGAGGAAGAAAAAAGGCGGCAGGTGTCCGGTCGGCGGCAGCATCAACCACGAGAATCTGAAAAAGGCGTGTGCCGAGGTTCTCGGACTGGATGAATTCGATGATGATGTATTTCTTGACAAGGTGGACTTCATCAACGTGCCGGAGCGGTATGTGCTTGAGTTCCATCTGAAGGACGGCACGGTCGTTACGAAGGACTGCCCGAACACGGGACACCAGGATTGCTGGACGGCTGAGTACAGAGCGAAAACCTCCGAGAAACGCAAGAAGAAACCGAACTGCAAAGGCTCTTCCGTCATGACGGGGAAAATCAAGTGCGCCGTCTGCGGATGCAATTTCCGCAGGGCTTCACAGCCGTCAGCCACCTCGGAAAGCGGTAAGGCGTTCTACTGGCGGTGCGCGGAGCGGAACGGCTGCGGTACGGTCGGCTTGCGGGAGGATGTGCTGAAGCCCTTTATAGCGGAGACGCTCGGCATTCCCAAATTTGACGATGCCGAGTTTGAAAAGCGGATAGACCATATCGATGTGCTTTCCGCATCGGAGATGGTTTTCCATTTCAAGGACGGCGGTACGGTCGGACGCACATGGGTGCAGCCGAAACGGGTAGGCAGGCCGTGGACGGATGAGCAGAGAACCAAATTCAAGGAATCCATCAAGGGAGCGTATACGCCTGAAAGGCGGCGGCAGATGAGCGAACACATGAAGCAATTACGGAAGGAGCGTGGGAAAGCATGGCGCAAAGAAAAGTAACGGCGATACCGGCTACCATCAGCCGATATACATCCGCGCCGATCAACAGCACGAAGAAACGCCGCGTTGCCGGATATGCCCGCGTTTCGACCGACCACGAAGACCAGAGCACGAGCTACGAGGCGCAGGTCGATTACTACACCAACTACATCAAGAGCCGGGACGATTGGGAGTTCGTTGCCATATACACGGACGAAGGAATCTCCGCAACGACCACCAAAAAGCGCGAGGGCTTTAAGACGATGATCGCCGATGCCCTTGCCGGGAAAATCGATCTCATCATCACCAAGAGCGTGAGCCGTTTCGCAAGGAACACGGTGGACAGCCTTACCACGGTGCGAAAACTTAAAGACGAGGGCATCGAGATTTATTTTGAGAAGGAAAACATATGGACGCTGGATTCCAAGGGCGAGTTGCTCATCACTATCATGTCGAGTCTTGCCCAGGAAGAGAGCCGTTCCATTTCTGAGAATGTTACCTGGGGACAGCGCAAGCGCATGGCGGACGGCAAGGTCAGCTTTGCTTACAGTCGCTTCCTTGGTCTGGATAAGGATAATGAGACAGGCAAAATTGTAGTTAATCCCGAACAAGCAGAAATCGTGCGTCTGATTTTCCGCCTGTTCCTTGAGGGTATGACGCCACACTCCATAGCCGCGGAACTGACGCGCCGTGGTATTAAGACTCCTACAGGCAAGGATGTGTGGAATCAACAGACGGTGCGCCGGATGCTCTCAAATGAGAAGTATAAAGGAGATGCACTTTTGCAGAAGGAGTTCACGGTAGATTTTCTTGAGAAAAAGATGAAAAAGAATGAAGGAGAAGTTCCTCAGTACTATGTGGAGGGAAACCACGAGGCAATCATCAGTCCTGCGGTGTTCGACATGGTGCAGGCAGAGATTGCAAAACGCACCAAGGGCGGCACTCGGTACAGTGGAGTGAGTATCTTCTCCAACAAAATTAGATGTGCCGACTGCGGCGGCTGGTACGGAGCGAAAACCTGGCATTCCACAGACCGCTACCGCAAAGTCATCTACCGCTGCAACCGCAAATACAATGGTGAGAAGTGTCAGACTCTTCATGTCACTGAGGATGAGGTTAAAACTGCATTCGTTTCAGCATACAATAAACTTGTGACGGAGAAGAAGGAAATCATCGCCAACGCGGAAATCATTCGTAGGACGCTTTGTGGAACCGATACCCTACGAGAAGAAAAAAGCAGGTTGGAGGACGAGATGTCTGTGCTTGTAGAAATGACACAGAACATCGTGGCAGAGAACGCTCGTATTGCGCAGGATCAGGACGAATACCAGAAACGATATAATGGGCTTGTTCAGCGGTATGATGCGGTGAAAGCACGGTACGATGATGTGGTGGCCACCATCTCCGCCAAGGAAGCACAGAGCGAACGGCTGGAAAACTTCATCAAGGTGCTGAAAGCACAAGACGGCACCATCCGGGAATTTGACTGTAGCCTTTGGGGCGGCATGGTTGAGTTCCTTACGGTCGGGAGGAACAAGGAAATAACGGTTACCTTTCGGGACGGAACGGAGATACAGGCATAACAGATACACATACATGAATGGCACTCTACTACGGTGGAGTGCCTTTTTTATTATGTGATTGAATTATTGTAAAATTCATGTTACAATAAATTGCACAATTAGTACAATTTATTTCACAATAGTTAGACGAGGTGAAGTTAATGCTGAAGAACAATATTGAAGTCGATGTAAAGGTAAAATGTATAGAAGCAGGAACCACGCAGGCAAAGCTGGCGGAAGACGTGGGCACCACTCCGTCCTATGTGAATCGGCTCATAAAGAAAAACGAGAATATTGTAAATAAGACTTTCGTACAGATGCTGGAAACGCTGGGATACGATATTGAACTGAAATATATAAAACGGGAGGATGCGTAATGAGTTTTTTGAAGGACAGCAGCATTTCTATTTATGAGGCGATGATGCACATAAAGGAAGGCAGATACGTGATGCCCGCATTCCAGCGACAGTTTGTATGGAGCATGGAACAGATTGAGAAACTGTGGGATTCTATTCTCCTAAATTATCCTATAGCTACTTTCCTGTTCTGGCACGTTGATGATAATAATGTCACATGGGATACTTATTTTTGCAACTTTCTGACTTCTGTGACCTTTGATAACAGGAAGCAGGCAGACAGCGTGAATTATGAATTGACAGATATTGATGTAAATACTACGGATACTGCCATCCTCGATGGTCAGCAGCGATTGACTTCGCTATATCTTTCTCTGTTTGGCGATTCCTATATCAGAGAAAAGTATGCCCGCAGGAACACAGTGGGAGGCACGGTCACAAAGTTGCTCATTGAATTAAATAAAAACAAGCTGGACGTGGACGAAGAGGAATATAACAGCAAGAAATATGATATCAAATTCAGTGTAAAGGTCGGTCGTTTAAGTCCAACACAATTTGAGCTACGGAATATCCTGCAGGAAAAATTCCAGAACAATAGTACACGAGATAAGGCGATAGAGGATGCTATTGCCAATGTTCCTCCAGATAGTAAGGACTATGCGAGGAATCTGCTGAAGACGCTATATCATAAAATATTCACCGAAAAACTTATACGTTTCACCGAGATACACGATATGAATCAGGACGATGCCTTGGAAATGTTCGTCAGGTTCAATAGCGGTGGTAAAGCACTTAGAAAATCAGAAATCACGATGTCCATACTTGAAGCATACTGGCCGAGTGCAAAGACCGAGTTTGGAAAGCTTTTGGTGGATTCATATGAGGGTTATGGTTCTGATTTCATAATAAGGGCTGCGTTAATGCTTTATGGTGATGTTGTGAAATCAAACATCAATAGAAAAATCTCTGAGGAACTGAAGAATAACTGGTCATCGTTTAAAAAGGCACTCAAGAACCTGGAAACGGTGCTGAAGAGTCTACGGATTGAAGTCAGCCGATTCTCAAGTAGCTGGAACGTCTTGCTCCCAGTGTTGTATTACATCTATTACAATCCGGAAAACCACGTTAATAACACTGAGGCAATCCGAGCATATTTGATGAGGGCAATTCTCTTCACATATTTCCAGTCCGGCACAACAAGTAAGCTGCAACAGATGAAAAGCAATATCAACAGTTACGATTATGAGATAACTGTGGAGATGCTTGACCAGATTACCGACCTCCGCGTGACCGATGGTAAAATTGAAGATATACTAAACGCTGAAAAAGGTAGCCGTGTTGCCGGGGATGCGCTTTATTATCTCTGCTTGGAATGGACGAATAAGAATTTTAAGTACGAGCAGGATCATCTTCATCCATACGACCGTTTTGATGGCAATAAGCCGATCTCTGTTTCAATGGAGGATTGGCGAAGATGGCGGGGACTCCGTAACAGGCTCCCTAATCTTCAACTATTAGAGGGCCGAAGCAACGGGAGTAAAAACAACATGAGACTTATTGACTATTACAATGATATGAACGATGCTCAGAAAGCAGATTTTTATAAACAGGCAATCATTCCAGAGGGAGTATCGCTTGAGATAGAGCATTTTGAAGAATTATATAACAAACGGAAAGAAATGTTAGCCGCAAGAATAAAAGCTTTGTTGGGGTAACTTGCTATTTGCAGTTGATTGAGAAAGAGGTGGGCTTATTATGAAAGTTGAGTTCCTTGTTAATACAGAAATTAATGACGGACGACAGCTTTTTATTTCTGCAACAGAATTTTTTAAAGCGAAAAACGACGAAGAAGAGTTCAATAGTTTTGCTTTTGCCACTCATGCTTTATTTTCATTCTATGGTGTGGATGATTTCATCAAACGAGATGAGTATGAAAAAATTCTAAAGGCAGTCGATAAGGGCGGTGCAGTCATTATAACCGTGGTTGAAGACAGTTATCCCAGACGGTTTTATCCGGAAGTATTTGTTTCAAATAACAATCGCTTAAGGTCTGTTGATTTAACTTAACTCTCATAACGGTGCATACGGCATCGTTATGAGGGGTGTGCAAAAATGCACACGGGGGTGTTCAACGTTAAGGGGTAGAAAAAGGCTGCCGTTATGTTGTATCAAATTAGACACGGCAACAGAATCCGCTTGTGGCAGTTCCGTTTACATATATTACGTTATCAGTTGGTATTATGCCGGATGATCCTGGCTGCTTTACTAAATATGCAGCTACTGTGCTTGTTTCTCCGTCGTATGTTGCAGTTGCCAATATTTTTAATTTTGTTGCACTTTCAGGGCTTACGCTTACCGTATATTCTCCCATGGTAGAGTTGCTTCCACTGCCTGTTTTATTAATGATATTATCAATAGCAGAAGAATCGGATGAATTTTCCATTATATAGTTAGCTACAGATGCAACAGCTGATTTTGCTGTAAAATATGCTTGCTGTGAATTGTGCTGAATTTGTGTGGTTTTGGATGTAAAATAAAGTAGAGAAACAAGTGCAGTGCTCAAGCTTGCAACAACAAATAGAATACCTAAAACCCAAACTAAGGTGTATCCGTCTTGCTTTTTTATTGTTTGTTTCATACTATTTCTCTCCTAAGATATCATTTCTCCTATAATTCCATTATTAGAGCTTATATTATCTATATGCAAAGCAATAACTTGTAAATAAGCTGCCAAATATAAAAATACCGTATATACAATTTTGCATTACTATATAAAGTGTAATAATTACCAGATTGCTACAACAAAAAATCAAATGCATGCTAGCATGATAAACGAAGTGGTAGTGTGGAAAGCTTGGTGCAAAACTTTATCAATTGCATAATAGAAGCGGCAGGATGGCTTTTTGAAAAGAAATCGCACAGATGTTTTGTTTAAAGCTGAAGTAGAAATCTAAAGCTTTGTTTTTATTACATCTAATAATAATTTAATAACTCTTTTATTTAAATTCACCACATGCATATTGAAGGATGCCAGGGAAGAATTATAATAAAATTACATAAATATAAAAACAACCTAACTCGTTTTCAACGAACAAGGCTAATATAATATAAGCTTGCTAAACTGTAAATGCCTATATACGCAGAAATATTTCCACACTTCCATTTTTTGCATATTCATTTTGTTCTATTATATTTATATATTTTCTAATGTCAATAATTTTGTAAAGTGTTCATAAAAATTTCACAAAATCAGTTTGATATAAATAAAAAGCTACTTTATAAGGCTTTAAAGTTGAAATTTTGTAAAAACATACAAACAAATGTATTACATTAATATAGGCGCAGATTCATTACCTACTTCTAGCATTATGATAACTAATATAAATTTAAAATATATATGCGATTATGTGTGATATGCTCCTGCTGCCTAAGAGGCAGGGGATTCTTGACATGCGAGGTTAAATAATATTGCATATTATTACAAAAAAGAGGGGCTTTTATCCCCCTTAGAGTCTAATGTGGACGTCTGATAGCACAGGCGTCTTTTGTTATTTCCTCCGATCCTTATATTTGCCGCTTGTAATACGATTATCAGAGTAAGGTTCTTCACTGTTAATTACCCAATTTCGCCCTATCTTTTGGGCGGTTTTGAAGCCACCTCTAAGACATTTTTGCCTTACAGTATCTTGATGTATGTTATGCATTTTTGCATAGTCGGCAAAGCTTATAAGCATGTTGTTGCCTTTTGATGAACTTTATACTTAACAATACTAAAAATATAATTGATGTTTCAATAAAAACATAATCTAATATCGTTATTGTAGGATAGCTTAGATTTAATAAGCTAACTAATATTAATTGTATTGTTATAAGCTCTGTGAATTCAATTCTTCTGTTCATGTTTTGGATTGTTGTGATATAATATTTATAGACGATCCCCACAAAGGGGAGGGGGATATCTCCCACCATCTTCGTTCCTCATGTAGTAGTTTTTGTATTGTGAGTACCTCGACTATTATTATGAGGATTTTGCTTATTATATCCAGCACATTCTTTTCACATCTTTTCTATGGCCTGACATTGCTACTATATAGTAGCGACGTCAGTGGTTTTCTAAAGTTTTTCAAAAATTTAATTATTTTAATAAAAAAAAAGACCGCCTAAGCGATCTAAGTTTAATATAAATTATTTTGCTACCTTTAAAAATTCTTATTGATATTCTTTAGCTTGATCTGAGGTTAAGTCTGTATCTAATCTCAATATTGCAGTGTCAGTATTATATATGTATTGAACCCAAATGCCACCTTGTTTAATAAAACCGTTTACATAATCATATCTTTTTTGCATATCATCTTTATTATCAAAGACTTCTATTGTGCCAATGTAGCTAAATCCGGCTGCCTCAAAATCACTTTCTTTGCTTGCCTCGTCGTAATCTCCGGAATATCTGTTATCTACGAAGCTTACTTTTGATGTGTATTGGTTTGGCTTTCCAAGCAATTTGTTTGTATCATTATCGGCCATGTAAGCAAATACATGCGTTATTGGCAAACCGTCTTTTTGCATTTGTTCACATATTTGAGCGGCGGCTAGCTTTGTGGTTATCGTAGCGGTCGAAGAACAACCAACCAAGCACAGACACAATAACATTCCAAGTACAGCAGCAACTTTTTTCATTTTTTATATTAATGTAATATAGTTCAATTATTTACATAAATTCCTCTTTTTATTTTATTATTTCGTGTTGCATTTCTTTCTGAAAAAAATAATTATATAAAAGATTTTCATAACGCTTAAAGGCCCACAAGTGCCTAAAACAAAAGAAACCCACTGTTTAAGTGAGTTTCTAGGGTGGCGGAGAAGGCGAGATTTGAACTCGCGCGCCGCGATTGCGACCTACACCCTTAGCAGGGGCGCCCCTTCGGCCAACTTGGGTACTTCTCCATGTTGCCAAATAAGTAATTTCATTATTTAAATGCTTATATAGTATAGCAAATGTCAAAAGTAGTGTCAATAGAATCGTGATATAAAAACTCAGCCAGAAAAATTTGCTTCATGCATATTAAATCTTTGAGACTGGCTTATGTGACCAAAAGTTGGCGGCTAGCTGCAGTATGGTCAAGATAAAGATAATTAACATATTTTCAAACGAGTTTTTCCAAACCATAACTAAAAATCCATAGCTCATCGCGTAGTATAAAGTTAGGTAGGGCATAAGTAATTTCCGGCTTTTTCTAAAGTCTATTTTCAGAACATAGTCGTAAATAAATTCCAAAAGAAGATATGCAAGGAAGATACTAAGGAAAACTGTATATTGATATGATATGTTCTGTTTGATAGAAGCGATAAGTAAATGAGCAGCCGGGATTGCCAAGAAAAAATAGAACTGCCCTATTTTTTTAACTAAGTTTATATTGCCTGTTTTTCTAACAGTAAATATAAGTATTAAAATAAGGTTGTTCATTAGGGCTAAGTTAAAATATAGCTGTATAAAAATCAGTATCATCTCCTTGCAAAGTTATCAGCTAAGATGCCAATAATTGTAAGTTTTAATAATACTATTACCATATTATAGAAAAAACGTATTGTCTACTTAAAAGGGTCGTAAAATTTCAATAGCAAAGAATTAGAAACCACGCATACAGAACTAAATGCCATTGCTGCCCCAGCAATAATCGGGTTTAACTGACCGAAAGCCGCTAATGGAATACCAAGTATATTATAGAAAAACGCCCAGAACAGATTTTGCTTTATCTTTCTAAGTGTTTGGCTGGAGAGACGTATTGCTGCGGGTATGGTACGCAGATCACCTCGCATAAGCACTATATCGCCGGCTTCGATAGCTATATCTGTGCCGGTGCCCATTGCCATTCCTATATCCGCTTCTGCAAGAGCAGGGGCGTCGTTTATACCATCACCGACCATTGCAACAGTATTGCCTTCATTTTTAAGCTGAACTACTTTATCTGCTTTGTTTTGAGGCTGAACCTGAGCAAACACGTTTTCAATACCTACTTTTCCTGCGATCGCCTTTGCAGTTTTTTCATTATCGCCGGTTAGCATATAAAGCTTTATGCCCATCGACTGCAAGTCTTTTATAGCCTGAATCGAAGTATCCTTTATAGTGTCTGCAAGGGCAATTATGCCTATAACGGCATTGTTAAGCGAAACATACATAGCTGTTTTCCCCTCGTTTTCAAGAGACGACATGCTATTAGCAAAGGCAGATATATCTATGCCGTTTTCAGATAAAAGAGCAGCTGTCCCTATGAGCACATTGCCTTTGTCAATAACAGCGCTAATGCCTTTTCCGGAAATGCTTAAAAAAGAAACAGGATCTTCGATGCTGCAATTTTTACTGCCTGCTCTATATATAGAAACGCCCAAAGGATGCTCTGATTTCTTTTCGCATATGGCTGCTATATGCAGTAGTTCATCGCTTTTAATACCTGAAAGAGGTACAATGTCAGTAACTTCAGGTTCGCCTTTTGTAATGGTGCCTGTTTTATCGATTATTAGCGCATTTATCTTATGAACTATCTCAAGATATTCTCCACCTTTTATAAGTATACCGTTTTGTGCGCCTTTGCCTGTTCCGACCATAATTGCTGTAGGTGTTGCAAGACCAAGCGCACACGGGCATGCAATAACAAGCACTGAAACAGCATTTATTATAGACTGCTGGATATTGCCGCTATAGATTATCCAGCCTATAAACGTAGCAGCAGCGATACCGACTACAGAGGGTACGAAAACAGAAGCGACTTTATTGGCAAGCTTTTGTATAGGTGCTTTTGTTCCTTGAGCCTGCTCAACAAGTTTTATTATCTGTGAGAGCATTGTATCTTTGCCTACTTTTGTGGCTTTAAACGTTATAGAACCAAATGTGTTTATGGTTGCTCCGATAACTGTATCGCCTGGATATTTTTCTGTGGGTATGCTTTCGCCTGTTAGCATTGATTCGTCTATAGCAGAGCTGCCTGAAACGATAATGCCGTCAACAGGTATCTTTTCACCCGGTTTTACAACAATGAGGTCTCCTATCTGGACTTTTTCTATGGGTATCTTTACTTCAGCATCACCTCTTTTGACTGTCGCTTCTTTAGCGCTTAATGAAACAAGTTTTTTTATTGCCTCGGATGTTTTGCCTTTGGCTTTTGCTTCAAAGTATTTTCCGAGCAAGATCAATGTAATTATCGTAGCGGAAGACTCGAAATAAACGCTAACATGCATAGAGTATGCAAAAATGAGATTGTAAAGGCTCAAAAAATATGCTGCGCTCGTACCCAAGGCAACTAGAACATCCATATTTGAAGTTTTGGCTTTGAGGGAAAGATATGCATGTCTGTAAAATCTTATGCCCACAAAAAACTGGACAGGCGTTGCTAAAGCGAACTGCACATAAGGATTATGCAGAAAGCTTGTAAAACTATTGCTTATGTTTAATAGATTTAATAACATTGCTACAAGCATAGGAGCGGTCAAAACTGCAGAAATAATAAGATCTCTTTGAAGCTTTTTAACTTCTTTTGCTTTGGCAGTTTCACTGTCAACCGTTTCGCTTGCTATGCTTGCAGTATAGCCGAGCTTTTCTATTGCGCTGATTATATCGCTTGAAGAAACAGCATTTTTATCAAATGTAACAGTAGCTTTTTCCGTTATCAAATTGACTGCTGCTGAAACATTAGGCATCCTATTGAGCTTTTTTTCTATAGCTGCCGAGCATGCAGCACATGACATACCGCCGATATTAAGTTCTACCTTTGTTTCGCTGCCTTTATTGACTACTTCATAACCGAGCGATTCTATAGCTTTTTTAATTTCATCTTCATTTAAATTACTATCGTCATAATCTATATGCAGACTTTCTTCTGCTAAATTGACATCGGAAGAAATAACTCCGTTAAGTTTTTTTGTTTTTCGTTCTATTGCACTTGCACATGAGGCACATGACATGCCGTTTATATATATAGTCTTTTTGACTTTCGCCATTTAATCCACCTCATATCCTTAATAAGAGTATACCCAGCATATGTGAAAAGAAACTGATGTATTTATTTAACAGTTCTATTATAAACCCATGTTGTATTGTTCCAAAAAAAACTGTACGATATAAGTAATATAGAATAAATTCAATAAAGAGGTCATAGTGTGATTAAATATATCACCGGGAGAGCAGGTACCGGAAAAAGCAGATATATAATCGAAGATATAAAGCAAAAGCTTATTAAAGGCAATGAAAACATATATGTTTTGGTGCCCGATCAATACACATACGAGACTGAAAAACAGCTTGTTGAAGAACTTGGAGGGCTCATGTATGTCGAAGTGCTGTCGCTTAACAGATTTATTTGCAGGATTTTACAGGCAGCAGGCGGCGCTAAAGAGCATTATGTAAGCGACCAAGGCAGGGCTATGCTCATTTTAAAAGCTATCAGCGAAGGAAAATTAGAGCTTTCGGTACTAAAGAAAGCTTCAAAAGGCGAAGCGTTTTATAAGAATATGAGCGAACTTATTGCTAACTTCAAGAGGTTCTGCGTGCAGCCTGAAGATCTTTTTAATGCGATAGATGATATAGACGATTCGATGGCAAAACAGAAGCTTACAGACATTGCAAATGTGTATGAAGCACTAAATAGCGTTATTGCGCCATATAAAGACTCAGGAGATATGCTGACGGCAGCAGCTGATTCTGTCTTTAAAGCTGATTTTCTAAGAGGCGCACATGTATATATAGATGGGTTTGAAACGACGACCAGCGCAATGAATGTAATCGTGGAGGCGCTATTGCCTGTTTGTGAAAGCGTAAATATTACATTTAGGATAGGAGAAGGTAACGATGAAAGCCTTTTCTTCATAGAACGAGGCATGCTGCAAGGCTTTAGAAAAATAGCGGAAAAATTAGGAGAAACGGAAGAGATGGTTTATCTGCCGATCCCCGGGCAGGCACTCCGGGAAAGAAATGATGAATTATCGCTTATAGAATCACAATATTTTGCTTATCCGTTTAAAACATATGATAGAGAAACTGAAAATGTAAAAATATATATGGCAGAAAATACGATAAAAGAAGCCGAGCATATTTCAAGAAGCATATTGAATCTTATAAGAGATAAAGGGTACCGCCTAAGCGATATAGCAATAATAGTGCCTGAAATAAACGAACAGGGACGCATTATAGCAAGAGCACTTCGAGAAAATAACATATCTTATTATATGGATGAAAAGAAAAGCATATATGAAAGCCCACTGCCTCAGTTCATACTTAAAAGTCTTTCAATCGCAAAAAGAGGATTTAACAGCGAAGATATGCTGGCTTTGCTTAAATCTGGGCTTGTATGCGAAAGCGAATCAGAATATGATATGTGCCACTATATTATCGAAAAAGGTGTAGACGGGTATAAGTTCAATAATTCATTCGAAGAGTACAGAAATATAGACCTTGAGCCCATAAGAGAAAAACTTGTCAATGCACTTAATGAATTTATGAGCAGCACAAAAAACGCACTTTCTTATGAACACATAGCAAGAGCTGTTTATAAACTTCTATATGATCTTGGTATACAACAAAAGATACAGCAGGCAGTCGAACAGTTTGAATCCATCGGAGAAAGCGAAGTAGCATCCGTTCAGATACAGTGTTACAACGCGTGCATGGAAGCGCTTGATAATGCTGCATTATATCTTACAAACACAGACGTTTCTATTGAAGAGTTTATCAAGATATTAAAAGCGGGCTTTTCAATGACTGAGATCGGCGTAATACCAGGTCACGCAGATGCCGTACTTGTTGGAGATCTTAATAGAAGCATGCCGGGAGATATAAAGGTGCTTTTTATAATGGGCTGCCAGGAAGGAATACTGCCAAGAGTACCTGACAGCGGCCTTCTGCTTAATGATGACGATGTTAAGATACTAAAAGAAGCGGGCATAATCGCCGGAAATGATGGCAGTTATATTGAGGCCCAGGATGACCTGAGCCTTTATAGGGCTTTTTCAAAGCCAAGCGAATATTTATTTGTGTCTTATTCTCTTAAAGATGCGGGAGAGAAAATATTAAGGCCTTCAAGCATAATAAATAGACTGAAGGAACTGTTCCCACTTTTAAATGAAGATACGTTTTCGGCGGAAAAGCCGATAGAGCATATAACATCACCGTTTGAAACGGCAATATATACGCTTTTAGAATTAAGACGCTATATAGAAACTGGAGAAATGCCTTTAGAAGCAAAAGAAGCATACAGGCAACTGCAGTTTATGCCTATAAAAGAAAAGATGAATATTGCAGAGCAGGCTTTTTATTATGACGGACTCAGAAAAATCGAAACAAAAGAGCCTATGCAGACAATCAGTGCTTCAAGAATAGAAACATATGCACTATGCCCTTTTAAATATTTTTCACAGTATCTTTTAAGACCGATTATTATCGAGCCTTACGAGCTTACGCCTTTAAGCCAAGGAAATTTCTTTCATAAATGCCTTGAGACATTTACAAAAGAATACCTAATAGGTAAGGATATACGCAAATATGCTGAAGAAGATATAAAACAGTGCATTAAGAATTTAATTGGAAACACAGCAAATGAAAGTATATACCTATCGCTTTTAGAAAACCCAAGGAACAAATATATGATAAAGCATGCCGGAGAATTGGCTTACGGTACAGCACTCTCTATATTCAGATATTTTAAAGAGAGCAGCTTTGTGCCGAAAAACAGCGAGCTGACGTTCAAAGGAGCAGATGGGTATGTGATAGACGATAGTACCATACTCGAAGGGAAAATCGACAGGGTAGATGTGTTTAGTGATGGTATTAAAAAATATTACAGCATAATAGATTATAAATCTTCATTTAAAGATATAGATTTCAGTGATGTGTATAACGGGCTTTCTTTGCAGCCGTTGCTTTATCTGAACGCACTTTTGCAAAGTGAAAAGAAAAAAGGTATAGAAGCTCGTGCTGCAGGCGCTTTTTATGTAAAAGTAGATGACCCTATATTGTCTGTTAACGACGATTTTAGCGATATTGAAAAAATAATAAGCAAAAGATTCAGTATGAGCGGCGTAAGGACAAGCGAAGCAAAAATCGCTGATGCGCTTGATCCAAAAAGATTATATATCCCAGGTGACAGGAATAAGAATACACTCAATGAAAATGATTTTGACAGCCTTCTTAATTATGCAAATAGCAAAGCAAAAGATATACTGAGCAGCATAAAAAAAGGTATATGCGACATTAATCCTATAAAGAAAAGGGAAGGAGAACTCGCATGTGAGTTTTGCAATTATAAAGAGATATGTGGCTACGATGAGGCATTAAATACAAACAGGCCTATAGCAAAAATAAAGAAAGAAGAGCTATTTAGCGATGGATCGGAGGCCTTAAAAGATGAGCAGTAGATATACAGAAGAACAATTAAGAGCAATTGATTCTATCGGCTGCGATACGCTTATAAGCGCAGCCGCGGGTTCAGGGAAAACGGCAGTGCTTGTAGAGCGCATATTAAGACTCATTTCTATGGGAAGTTCCATTGAAAATATGCTGGTGGTAACATTTACAAACGCAGCAGCATCTGAAATGAAGGAGCGCATCAAAAAAGCACTGAAGATAAAATACGAAGAAGCGCTTAAAGAGAAAAACAACAATGCACTTGCATATTATCTTTCAGAGATCAGAAAACTGCAGACGGCAAGTATAAGCACACTGCATGCCTTTTGTATAGATATCATAAAAAAATATTCTTATATTGTGGACCTTTCGGATATGAGGATAGGCGACGAAGCGGAACTGAACGAGATAGCAGAAAAATGTGCAAATAAGCTTTTTCTGAAAAATTATGAACATGATGATGCTGATTTTGAAAATCTGCTGAATACCATCGCAAACGGAAAAGACAAAAAATTATACGAAATAGTAAGAGAACTGAATGAATTTTCAAAAAGCATAGAAGAACCGAAAGAGTGGCTTTTAGGTATAATAAAACAATACGAAGATGAAGACATAGAAAACAGCAGCTTTTATAAACAGCTTGGAAAATCTTTTGATGATAGTATTAGTAAGGCTGTTGCTCTTGAGAATAAAGCAGTTTCTTTAGCGGAGCTAAATGATGAAAAAGCATATGCGGTGCTTACAGATGAACTTGAAAAAACAAGAGCTTTATTGAGCCTTACAAATGATGAAAAAAAAGAAAAAGTTTTAGGGTTCTCTTATTCAAGGCTGACATTTGAAAAAGATATCGATCCTGAAATCAAAACTCAAATACAGCAGCTTAGGGATCAGGCAAAAAAAATAATAAACGCCCTGAAAAAGGATATATTTTGCCTGCCTGTAGGAGAGCTTTTAAGAAGGCAGAAAGAGATACTTCCTATTGTAAGGAAACTTATAAATATTACAATAGAATTCGATGAGGCATTTTTAGAAGAAAAGCAGACAAGGTCTATTATGGATTTTTCAGACCTTGAGCATTATGCACTTAGCATACTTAAAAATGAAGACGTATGCACTTTTTATAGAAATAAATACGCTCATATATTTATAGATGAATATCAGGATACTAATGCCGTTCAGGAAGCAATAATCAGATCCATAAAAAAAGAGGACAACTTATTTATGGTAGGTGATGTGAAGCAGAGCATATATAGATTCCGCCAAGCCGATCCTACATTGTTTATAAAAAAATATGAGATATTCGGCTCACATGATAAAAATAAAAATGGCCTTTCTATTGATCTTAGAGCTAATTTCAGAAGCACACCGGGTATAATCAATGCCGTCAATGCGATATTTGAAAAAAACATGTCCAAAGAACTAGGAGAGATAAACTATGACGAAAGAGCCAAGCTTACTGCCGGATTTACTGCGGAAAGCTGCACAAATACTTCTATATATCTAATAGATACAAACGAAGAAGATGATGAGGAGCAGACTGAACCGTTTACCGTTGCTCAAAAAGAAGCTCTTGCAATTTCAAACATAATAAAAGGTTATGTAGGACAAAAGTATTTTGATTTAAAAAGTGCTGCAGAAAAAGAAATAACATACGGCGATATAGCAATACTATTAAGAAACGCAAAAGGATATATAGGGCCTCTTTCAAGTGCGCTTTTTAAACTGGGCATACCGTGCTATGAAGATAATACAACTCTTCAGTATTCTGCGCAGGAAGTTTCGCTTATGCTTTCAATGCTGAAGGTAATAGACAACATTAAAGAAGATACAGCACTGCTTGGCGTTATGCATTCAATAATAGGAGCGTTCACAGTAGATGAGCTTATAGAAATAAGAAATTCTTGTGAAGACGGATTATACTACGATGCGCTATATAATTATTCCCAGAAAGATAATAGTCTTGCTCAAAAGGCAAGAGGGTTTATCAATAGAATAAACAGCTATTCGATGCTCAAAAATGTAATACCTATCTCAAAACTTATTGAGAGAATAATAAGCGATACGGGATATTACATGTATGCAGGTGCTTTGCCTCAGGGCAGGACAAGACAGATGAATCTTGATGCGCTTATTTATAAAGCACGTACATTTGAAAATAATATAGGAGGGAATCTTTATGAATTCATCCTTTATATGCAAAGAACGCTCGATAAAAAAGACAGCGCAGATGCTGCGGGAATAACACGTGAGCAAAACCTTGTGAGGATCATGACGGTTCACAAAAGCAAGGGCTTGGAATTCCCAGTAATTATAATAGCGGGTGCCGGCAGAAAAATAAGAAAATCAAACAGAAAAGATTATTGCATACATAGATCTCTTGGCCTTGGTTTAAGGTATATAGATACGGAGCAGCATATAAAGACAGGAAGTCTTTCGTATGCGGCCGTTAAAGATATAAATGAAAAAGAAAGCATGTCCGAGGAACTTCGTATAATGTATGTCGCTCTAACAAGGGCGATAGCACACTTATCAATTATAGGGCAAGTCAAAGATTTAGATAACAACATGAGCAGATGGCAGTTTTTTGAACCTTCAAATGCGAATAATTGGCTTGACTGGATAATGCCTGTCGCTATTGAAAACCCTGAATTGTTTGCTTTAAATACTGTTTCTAATAGTGACGCAGAATCGCTTTTGAAAAAAACTATAACCAAAGAAGATTTTATTAAAGCTAAAGAATTGATACTTAAAGAGAACCCTTCTGTGAAGAGCAAAGAAATCGCTAAAAGGCTAAACTTTGTTTATGAAAGCATAGGCGGACTTAAAGTCAAAACATCGGTTACGGCACTTACAAAACAGGGCAGCAGCGATATGCTTTCTCTTAATGTGCCTAAGTTTATAGAGCATGAAGAAAACAAAGGAGCATTAAAAGGTACGGCGACACATGAACTGATGGCGCATATAGATATTAACGCTGTTAACAGAGAGCATATTTTGAATGGTATAGAATTATTAAAAGAAAAACGCATACTTACAGAGCTAGAGGCGGCTTATATCGATATTGAAAAAGTAGAAAAATTCTTAAGCAGTTCTATTGCTAAAAGAATGAGAGAATCTAAAGAACTTAGAAGAGAGCAGCCGTTTACTATAAAAAAGAAACTAGAAGAAGGCGAGGCACTTATTCAAGGCGTAATAGACTGCTGCTTTATTGAGGACAATGAGTGGGTACTTCTGGACTTTAAAACAGATGCTGTATATGATGAAGACAAAATTACGGAAAGGGCCGAATATTACAGAGGACAGTTGGAGCTTTATAAAGAAGCACTTGAAAAGATAACAGGCATGCATGTTAAAAATACTTACATTTACTTTTTAGCAAAAGGAATATTGTATGAGATATAAAAAGCGCTTAAGCGCTTTTTTAATTCGTATATTTTATATCTACGCTGCCGAATGCACAGTCTATTTTCAGATTCAAGATATCTCCGACTGCATTTGAGGTTTCGTTTATTGTGCCAAAAGATACGCTATTTCCGTTTGGCATATTGATGGAACCAAAAGCACAGGAAGATGTTATGCTTACATTTTTATTTTTTGGTATATAAACGGTCATTGATCCAAAGGCACATTCAAGGTTCAGATTACCTGTCATGTCGTCTGATATGTATATTGTTCTTTCGCTGAAAGCTACTGTTTGCTTACTGCCAGAAGAAGAATTGTTCAGCGTGGTGCTGCTACCGGATCCAAATGAAGAAAATAATACACTGATGCCAAAGATAATGATTATAATGTGAAGTGTGCCCCTTAATTTAGACAACATCTGCTTGTTTGAATTCCACAGGTTAAATCCGTGGTATAATGAAGATGCTTAACTGACAGACAGGATAGGGCAACGCTGGAGAGCGACC
>Ga0067045_1029472_pt1 | contig 20567 bp, 15 predicted proteins | sample TerdegcTABiofilm_FD_59184 | JGI IMG/M metagenome (GOLD analysis project Ga0067045, IMG submission 59184) | Combined Assembly of (Gp0054472, Gp0054536) Wastewater bioreactor microbial communities from Singapore -Terephthalate degrading...
AATGGGTGATCTCTTTTCTTTCGTTTGGCATAAAAATGGATAATTTCTTCTAATGAGCTTAAAAGTTGATTTCTGTTGTGATGAAGGCTATCGAAAGCTCCAGCTTTGATGAGACTTTCGATAACACGTTTGTTGATTACCCTTTGATCTATCCGTTCCATGAAGTCAAAGATATTTTGAAAACGAGCTTCTTTTCTCCTTGTGAGGATTTCGCTCACCGCATTTTCACCAACATTCTTAATGGCTGCCAATCCAAAACGAATTTTCTTTTCTCCAACAACGGTAAAGTTGGCTAAGCTCTCATTGACATCTGGGGGAAGTATTTTGATAGAGAGTCGACGCGCTTCCATGATAAATTTTGCTATTTTGTCAGTATCTTCTTGAATGCTCGTTAAGCAGGCAGTGAGATATTCGGTCGGATAATGAGCCTTAAGATAAGCAGTTTGATAAGAAATAAAAGCGTAGGCGGCGCTATGTGATTTGTTGAATCCATATCCAGCAAAATATTCAATCAGATCGAAAATTTCAGCAGCGGTTTTGGGGTCGTGACCTTTCTCTTTTGCTCCCTGAATAAACCGGTCTCTTTGTTGTTCCATGACATCAGCTTTTTTCTTCCCCATTGCTCGACGGAGAATATCAGCTTGACCTAAAGTAAAGCCTGCGAATTCACTGGCTATTTTCATGACCTGTTCTTGGTAGAGAATAACACCATAGGTTTCTTTTAAGATGTCTTCCAAGCTTGGGTGAGGATAGGTGACTTTGACTTTTCCATGTTTCCTTTTAATGAAATCGTCAATCATTCCACTTCCCAAGGGTCCGGGTCGATAGAGAGCTAAAAGTGCGGTCAATTCTTCAATCACAGTTGGATGGAATCTTTTAAGGAGTTCCTTCATTCCCGAGCTTTCTAATTGGAATACCCCAGTTGTTTCCCCTCGTCCCAATAATTCATAGGTATCCGGGTCATCGAGAGAAATTATATCTATATTTATTTTTTCTTGGGAGGTTTTTTTAATAATATTTAAAGTTCGTTCAATAACGGTCAAGGTTCTTAAACCTAAAAAATCCATCTTGAGCAAACCTAATTCACCTAAGGTATCCATGTCGAACTGAGTGACGATTTCATTATTGGTCATTTTTTGAAGTGGAACATATTCGGTCAGAGGTTTATGGGAAATCACTACTCCAGCAGCATGCATAGAGGCATGACGGCAGAGCCCTTCTATTCTTTGAGCGATTTCTAAAAGTTGAGCAACGTTGGAATCATTTTTAATCATTTTTTTTAATTCGGCATTGGTATCAATTGCTTTTTCGAGAGTCACACCAGGGAGTCCTGGAATGAGTTTGGCGATTTTATCAACTTCTCCATAACTCCACCCCAATGCCCGACCGACATCACGAACCGCTCCTCGAGCCATCATTCGACCAAAGGTAATGATTTGTGCCACATTGGTATGACCATATTTCTTGGAAACGTACTCAATAACTTCTCCCCTTCTTTCAAAGCAAAAGTCAATATCGATATCAGGCATACTAATTCGTTCTGGATTAAGAAAGCGTTCGAATAGAAGTCCATAACGTAGTGGGTCAATATTGGTTATTCCCAGTGAATAAGAAACTAAGCTACCAGCCGCTGATCCTCTCCCCGGTCCGACCATGATTCCCTTTTCTCGAGCATATTTGACAAAATCCCATACAATTAAAAAATAAGCATCATAACCCATATCGTTAATAACCTTTAACTCGTATTCTAACTGGGTTCTCACTTTTTCAGGTGGTGGATCTCCATAACGACGTTGAAGACCCTCAAGACAAAGGTGTCGGAGATATCCTGGGACATCAAATCCCTCCGGTACTGAAAATTCTGGCAAGAGGATTTGACCGAGTTCCAATTTAACATCGCATGATTCGGCAATTCTTTCGGTATTTTCAATTGCCTCAGGAATCGAGGAAAAGTCGTGCATCATTTCTTCTGGAGTTTTAAGATAGAATTCTTGGGTCGGAAAACGAAGCCTTTTTGGATCGTTAAGATTGGTAGCGGTTTGGATGGCCAAAATGATATCGTGGACTCGGGCGTCTTCTTGGTTGAGATAGTGAGAATCGTTGGTGGCTACCAATGGGATTTTTAATTTTTTCCCAATTTGAATTAAAGCTTGATTAACCTTGGATTGTTCTGGTATTTTATTTTCTTGTAGCTCCAAATAAAAAGCATCTTTTCCAAAAAGCTCTCGGTATTCTGCAGCCAAATTTTCGGCTTCCTTGGTTTTACCAGTTAAAATAAGTGAAGGAATTTCTCCAGCTAAACAAGCGCTGAGGGCGATGAGCCCTTCCGAATGTTCCTGTAATAAAGCACGATCAATACGCGGTTTGTAATAAAAACCTTCGAGAAATCCTAAGCTAACTAACTTAACCAAATTCCGATAGCCGGTTTGATTTCGAGCTAATAAAACCAGGTGGAAAGCGCTTTCTTCACCCTTGGTAACAGTTTTCTCAAAGCGGCTACCTGGAGCAACATAGGTTTCACACCCGATTATTGGTTTGATGCCAGCATTGAGCGCTTGTTTGTAAAAATCAATAACACCATACATCACTCCATGATCAGTGATAGCTAATGCTTGTATTCCAGTCGTTTGAGCTTTTTGGAGTAATTCTTGAATACGAATTGACCCATCCAGCAAGCTATATTCTGTATGGAGATGGAGGTGAGAAAAGTTCATTTCGTTACCCCTCGGCCGATAGTTCTTTATTGAGGATGCTTTTAACCAAGTCAGGATTGGCCTGCCCTCGGGTGACTTTCATGACTTGACCAAAAAGAAAATGAAAGGCTTTTTCTTTCCCTCCTAAAAAATCAGCGACACTTTGTGGATTTTGTTCGATAACCTGACGCACAATTTTTTCAATTTCTTTTTCACTATTAATTTGAGCAATGCCCTTCTTTGCCATAATTTCTTTGGCTCGTCCCCCGGTTTGAAACATCTCTTCCAGGACAGCCTTGGCAATGGTTCCACTGATTTCTTTTTTGTCAATCATCTTCAATAATTCCATAAAAGATGAGGGTGAAATTTTACTTTGTTTGATATCAATATCAAGAATATTTAGATTTTTTAAGACTTCAGTTATGGTCCAATTGGCAATAAATTTTGGTTTATTAAGTTCTTGAATACAATTTTCAAAGAAATCAGCTAATGATTTATCTTGAACTAAAACACTAGCATCGGATTCGGTGAGTTCATAATCGATCATAAATCGTTCCTTGCGTTCTAAGGGGAGTTCGGGAAGTGATGATTTGATTTGATGAATAACTTCTTCCTTCACGATATAAGGGAGAAGGTCGGGATCGGGGAAATAACGATAATCTTCAGCATCTTCCTTTCCTCGCGAAGAGATTGTAACTTCATTCGTTTCATCCCAATGGCGTGTTTCTTGTGGAACGGAACCGCCCTCTTCTAAACATCTTTTTTGCCGATCGATTTCGTATTCTAAGGCCCGAAATACTGACCGAAAAGAATTCATATTTTTAACCTCGACCTTAACCCCCATAAGGTCGGGGTGGGTTGAAATGGATATATTGGCATCACACCGTAAGGAACCTTCCTCCATATTTCCATCGCTCACTTCAATAAACCTTACCAAATCCCGAAGAGCAGTTAAACACTCTCGGGCTTCTTCCGGATGATGGAGATCAGGCTCGGTAACTATTTCAACCAGGGGAATCCCACACCGGTTAAAATCAACACCAGAGCAATTTTCTGGAAGGTTGATTCCTTCGTGGATAAGCTTCCCAGCGTCTTCTTCAATATGAACTCGTTTAATCCGAACTTGTTTTTTTTCACCTTGAGTTAGAAATTCAAAATAGCCATTTATACCAATCGGAAGGTCATATTGAGATATTTGATATCCCTTTGGAAGATCGGGATAAAAGTAGTTTTTTCGATGAAAAACGACCTTCGGAAGCAATTGGCAGTGGAGTGATGAAGCAGTTCGAAGAGCCAATTGCATGGCATGATGATTCATAACTGGTAATGAACCTGGCAGCCCCAAACAAACTGGACAGACCAAGCTATTAGGTGGTTTACCGATATAATCGGTTCCACATTGACAAAAGAGTTTCGCTTGGGTGAGAAGTTGACAATGAACCTCTAAACCTATGGTAATATGCCAATTCGCCATCAAAGCACCTCCTTTTTTAGATTGACTGATTTGATAACAGGAGGTGGAACCGACAACGTTTTTTCTAAAAAGGTTGCAAAGCTTAATATTTTTCCTTCTTGAAAGGGTGCTCCCAAAACTTGTAATCCAATGGGCAGGTGTTGATGATACCCACAATTTAATGAAAGTGCTGGAATGCCTGCCATAGCTGAAGGTATTGTAAAAACATCGGCTAAATACATTTGATAGGGATCATGGCTTTTTTCTCCAAACTTAAAAGGTAAATGAGGTGTTACTGGAGTGAGAAGAATATCGCATTTTTCAAAACAATCTTCAAAGTCTTTTTTCACTAAAGTCCGAACTTGCATTCCTTTGAGGTAAAATTCATCGTAATAACCCGAGCTTAAACAATATGTTCCTAAAATAATTCGGCGAAGAGTTTCTTTCCCAAATCCGGTGGTTCTGGTCCGAGTATACAGGTCTTGTAGATTGAGGGGATGAGAACACCGATAACCATAAGCAATGCCATCGTAACGGGCTAAATTAGAAGAAGCTTCGGCTGGGGCTACAATATAGTACGCTTCTAAAGCGTAATCGGTATGAGGAAGCGAAACCTCAATGATTTCGAATCCCTCATTGGTGAGAATTTTGAGGATTTCTTGAATTCGTTGGGTAATAACCGGATCGACTCCAGGATTGAAATATTCCTTGGCAACTCCCACTTTCATTTTTTTGATTTCATTCTCCGGTAGGTCATCAGAAAATGAAAAAGGAGGATAAGGAGCGCAAGTTGAATCTCGGTTGTCTTGACCACTAATTACGGTAAAAAGTGTCAAGGTATCTTGGACATTGCGAGTTAGGGTTCCAATTTGGTCGAGGGAAGAAGCAAAGCTGATTAATCCATAACGAGAGACACGTCCATAGGTAGGGCGAAGACCTACTATTCCACAGAATGCTGCCGGTTGACGGACTGACCCGCCGGTATCTGAACCCAGTGCTAAAGGGGCTTCCAGAGCGGCTACGCTCGCTGCCGATCCCCCACTGGAACCTCCTGGTACTCGACTGGGATCAAAAGGGTTTCTGGTTGGTCCAAACCCACTATTTTCTGTTGAAGAACCCATGGCGAATTCATCCATATTAGTTTTTCCCAAAAAGATACCCCCAGCTTTTTTAATTTTTTCTATCACGGTAGCATCAAAAGGTGAGCGATAATTGCTGAGAATTCTCGATCCACATGTTGTTGGCAATCCTTGTATGCAAATGTTATCTTTAATAGCCATGGGAATACCATAGAGAGGGGGAAGGTCAGCCTCCCCAAGTTTTTTTTCTTCCAACTCTCGAGCCCGTTGCAGGGCACCTGTTTCATCGATTGTCAAAAATGCTCGGAGGGAAGAATCGAGAAGGTGAATTCGATCCAGAAAGAACTGAGTGATTTCAATTGGGGAAACCTCTTTATTTTTATAAACTTTATGATAGTCTTTTATAGTAAAATTTTTAATTGTGTCGATATCCATTTCATTCCTCCTGTTTGTCAACCACTTTTGGCACAATAAAATATTGATCAATAATGGCTGGTGCCTGGGAAAATAATTCTTCTCTTCCCATCCATTCCCGAGATTCATCAGGATTGGTTGGAGGTTGGCTCCAGGAGATGTGAGAAGTGGGTGAAACCTCCTTGAGTTCAAGGTGATTCAATTTATCAAAATGAGAAAGAATATTATTGATTTCTATAAAAAAATGTTCCAAGTCGATATCGGGAATAGACAACTTGGCAAGAGCAACGACCTTTTTTATTTCCGACAACGAAATTGTATCTGACAATCGACCCACTCCTTTCCTGGTGAGGTAAATTCTATTGTCAATAACTCTAATCAGTTCATGTATGAAATTGAGATGGTCTTACAATACCATATTATTATAGTGAAAAGCTTTCCCGTTTTCAAAAATCCGAATGGATTTTCTCCTCAAACTCAGTCTCGGTTAACAGAGGAATATTCTTTTTTAACGCTTGTTGAAGTTTTGAACCAGGTTGTTCACCTACCACTAAATAGTGAACCTGAGAAGAAATCGTTTTGGCGACTTTTCCCCCCCGGGAAACCACTAAATCCTCGGCTTCTTTCCGAGTAAAATGGCTCAGAGTTCCGGTAAAAAGAAAAGTTTTTCCTTGAAAGAACTCTTGGGTTTTAATCGGTTTTTCCTTTTTTTTCTGGATGGGATAGACGCCGAGGGTTTTCAATTCCTTAATCAGTTGGAGGTTTTCGGGAAGAGAAAAGAAATTGATGATTGATTGCGAGACCTTGGGGCCGATTCCATCGATATTGAGGAATTGATCCTCAGTTGCTCCAATCATTTGATCCAATGATGAGAAATGGTCGGTAAGAATTTGAGCAATGTGCGCTCCAACATAAGGAATACCGAGTGCATAGATAAATCGAGCTAATTCTCTTCTTTTTGATTGGTCAATGGCTTGAATCAGATTTTCTGCTGATTTAGGGCCCATTCTTTCCAAATCGATTAACTCCTCACGTTTTAAACGATAGAGATCGGAAATGGTACGGACTAAACCAGTTTCAATGAGTTGGCCGACTAATTTTTCACCAAGTCCTTCAATATCCATGGCGTCCCGTGAAGCCCAGTGAATTATTTTTTCCTTCCGCTGAGCCGGACAGTTTATATTGACGCATTTCCATGCGGCTTCTCCAATTTCTCTTTTTACTGGCGCATGACAAGCTGGGCAGGTGGTGGGCATTTGAAAAATAATTTCCGAGCCCGTTCTTTGTTCTGGGATGACTCGAATCACTTCTGGGATAACATCTCCGGCTCGACCGACCAAAACCCAATCACCAATGCGAACATCTTTCCTTTTCATTTCATCTTCATTGTGAAGGGTAGCTCGTTTTACCATGGCACCACCGATGTTAACTGGTTCTAATATTGCAACTGGAGTGAGGGTGCCTGTTCGCCCAACGTTCACTTCGATGTCGAGAACTTTGGTCAGCTCGGTTGTTGCTTCGAATTTGTAAGCAATAGCCCATCGAGGGCTTTTACTGGTTGACCCTAAACGAATTCGATCGGGAATCGAATTCAGTTTGATGACTAACCCATCAATTTCATACTCTAATTGTTTGCGTTGATTTTCCCACTTTCGATGGATAGCGATGACTTCATCTATGGAGGTAACCATCTGAATATGATGATTAATCTTGAATCCTAATTCTTTCAAATAGTTTAGAAGTTCCCATTGAGTGAGAGGATTGTAACTACTTTCAATCAAGGTTGCCCCATAGGCAAACATTTGAAGCTCTCGAGTAGCTGTTACCTTCGGATCAAGCTGCCGCAGTGAACCGGCAGCAGAATTACGAGGATTCGCAAAGGGAGGCTCACCTTTGGCAATGCGATCTTGGTTCAGACGATTAAAGGCGTTTTTTTCCATATATATCTCGCCTTGAACCTCAATTATTTTGGGAATTTTGTCTCCCAATAATCGAAGAGGTATGGTTTTAATAGTTCGAATATTTGGAGTCACGTCTTCTCCGACCAATCCATCTCCCCGAGTGGCTCCGTGAGTGAGAACTCCTTCTTCATACCTGAGATTGATTGCCAAACCGTCAATTTTTAATTCAACGACATATTCAATTCGATTTTGATTGAGAAGTTTTCGGAGTCGTTGGTCAAAGTCACGAATATCTTCCTCTAAAATAGCATTATTCAGACTCAAGAGAGGCTGAGCGTGGAGAAAGGGCGGGAATCCCTCTTGAGGTTTTCCGGCAATCCGTTGGGTAGGCGAGTCGGGCGTTTGAAATTCAGGATGGTTTTTTTCCAATTCTTGGAGTTTTCTCATCAAAGCATCATATTCATCGTCAGTTATGGTTGGTTGATTGAGAACATAATACCGATAGTCATGTTGTCGTATGATTTCTCTTAATTTTTCTATTTCTTGACGGATCGTGTTATTTTCCATAGGAAGGAAACCGCCTCATTAAAAAATTTCTTTTCGGACGATGGTCGATTTTCGATCTTGGCCAACTGAAAGAATAGCCACAGGAATTTCTATAAAATCTTCTATGAATTCAATGTAATCACGGGTTGCTCGAGGGAGGTCATTATAATATTGAATATTTGAGATATCACTCTCCCACCCTTCCAACTCTTGATAAACGGGTTGAGCGATTTTCCAATCGTAAGGTTGAATTGGTAGCTCTGAAGAAATACGGTTTCCAATGCGGTAGTGGGTGCAAAAGTAAATTTTTGAAAAGCCACCTAAGACATCCAGTTTGGTTATGACCAGAGAAGTCAGGGCATTAATCTGGACTGCATATTTGAGTACTACTCCATCCAACCAACCACAGCGCCGGGGTCGGCCAGTAGTTGACCCGTACTCTCCTCCTCGTTCACGCAAAGCCTCACCGGTATGATCGAGACATTCGGTTGGGAACGGTCCCTCTCCTACTCGAGAAGTATAAGCCTTACAGATTCCAATTGACTGGATATCAGAAAGGGGACCTAAGCCGGCTCCTAATAACGAACCAGCAGCAACTGGGTGAGAGGAGGTAACATAAGGATAGGTTCCATGGTCTAAATCCAACATTGTGCCCTGGGCTCCTTCTATAATTATATTTTGATTGGTAGCGAGAGCATCATGAATAATTGGTAAAACATGGACGATATAGGGTTTTAATTGCTCAGAATAATTTTCGAATTGTTCGAGTATCTTTTCAAAAGAAAGCGGAGGTTTTTCAAAAACCTTTTCGAGTAAAATATTTTTGTAATTTAAGACTAACTGGAGTTTTGCTTTTAAAGAATCCATATTAAAAAGGTCGACAGCACGAATCCCCCATCGGGAAACCTTATCTTCATAAGCAGGACCGATTCCTCGGCCGGTTGTTCCTATACGAGAGTTTTGACGAAAAGACTCCTGAAGTTGATCGAATAAACGATGATAAGGCATAACCAGGTGGGCTTTTTCACTAATAAACAATCGCTGAAGGGAATCTTCCCATCCATTCTCTCGCAAGAATTGAATTTCTTGGAGGAGGTCAGCTGGATCGATAACCATACCATCTCCTAAAATACATTTTATATTCGGATGAAGTATTCCTGATGGAATCAGATGAAAGACGTACTTCTTGGTATCAACGACGACCGTATGTCCAGCATTGCTTCCTCCTTGAGCTCGAATGACCATATTGGCTTTTTGGCTGATAAAATCAACTATTTTTCCTTTTCCCTCGTCACCCCAATGGGTACCAGAGATAATTGCGAGAGGCATGAATAATTCCTCCTCTTTTTATTTTTCCCACATTGTTCATGTGCACTTGAATTTTTATTCCCATTCAATAGTCGCTGGTGGTTTCGAAGTAATATCAAAAACCATCCGTCCGATGCCAGCAACTTCGTTCACAACTCGGCGGGCGATAACATCTAAGGTTTCGTATGAAATTTTTGCCCAGTCCGCAGTCATCCCATCTTCACTCATAACAGCGCGAAGAACACCGACATATTTATACGTTCTTTCGTCACCCATAATTCCAACGCTTCGAACTGGAACTAGAACCCCAAAGGATTGCCATAGTTTTTTGAAAATTGGCGAATTTCTTAACTCCTGATAGATGATGTAATCCATATCCCGTAATATTTCCAATCGGTTTTCGGTGACTTCGCCGATAATTCTAACCGCAAGACCTGGACCTGGAAAAGGTTGTCGCCAAACAATTTCATCAGGAATTCCTAATTCTAAAGCTAATTGTCGGACTTCATCCTTAAAAAGAAATCGTAAAGGCTCGATCACCCGAAGATGCATCAGTTCAGGGAGCCCGCCAACATTATGATGGCTTTTAATTTTTACTGATGGACCGCATACTGATATACTTTCGATGACATCGGGATAAGTGGTCCCCTGGAGCAAACAGGTAGCATCACCTAAATTTCTCGCTTCTTCTTCAAAAACTTCAATAAACACCCGCCCGATGATTTTTCTTTTTTGTTCTGGATCAATGATACCTTGGAGTTCTTTTAAAAAACGTTCTCTGGCATCGACAGCAATAACGCGACCCCTCCCTAAAAGGGCTTCCATATTTCGGAGAACGTGTTCTGGTTCACCCTTTCTCATTAAGCCGTTATTCACAAAGATACAACTCAACTGATCGCCGATCGCACGGTAAGTCAAAACCGCTGCTGTTACTGAATCGACGCCACCACTTAATGCACAGACAACTTTTTCCTTTTGAGCGGTATTGCGAAGCCATTGAATTTGTTGTTTCACAATTGATTCTGAGGTCCAATCTGGTGAGCAACCACAGATATTAAAAATGAAGTTAGATAAAATTTCTTTTCCAAGGGGAGTATGAGATACTTCTGGGTGAAATTGGATTCCCCAAATTTTTCTCTCATCGTCCACAATAGCAGCATAATCACAGGTTTCAGTTTGAGCAATGCATTGAAATTGGGGTGGGATTTCCTTTACACTATCACCATGGCTCATCCAACAAACCATTTCATTCCCAAAACCTTCAAAAATACCTCTTTTTTCCATAATTGTTAGAAGAGCTTTCCCATATTCACGGGTTTGCGATTGGACTACCTTACCCCCCAAGGTTTTTACCAAAAGATGGAGACCGTAGCATATCCCCAGAAGTGGTTTGTTGGAGTTGAGAATCTTCTCTTCCAGCGAAGGAGCCAGAGGATCGGCAACGCTATAGGGACTTCCAGAAAGAATGATCCCCTTGATATCAGAACTGTTTAAGTCACATTGTTGTAAATGATAAGGCCAGATTTCACAATAAACCTGACACTCCCTAATCCTTCGGGCGATTAGCTGGGTATATTGGGAACCAAAATCTAAAATAACGATTTTGTCCATTATGACCTCCCCATACCAACTCCCTGAATTTTCTGCAGGAATTTTCCTTCAGTCCAGATGCTTGGAGAAATATCGATCGGTACCTGCTGCATTTCTTTGATGTTTTGTGCACCCAGAGAACCCATTGAGCTTTTTAAAGCACCAATAAAATTCATGGTTCCATCGGTGACATGACTTGGTCCAAGAAGAATTTCTTTTAAGGTTCCTTTAATACCGACTTTAACAAGTGTTCCACGAGGAAGATTGGGGTCAGGAGTTGCCATTCCCCAATGATGGCCTCGACCAGGAGCTTCCTGTGCCGAAGCTAAAGGAGAACCAAGCATGACGGCATCGGCACCGCTGGCAATAGCCTTTGCGACATCACCACCAACTCTCATACCACCATCAGTAATGACCGAAACATAACGTCCGGTTTCTTTCCAATAATCATAGCGGGCAGCAGCAACGTCAATAGTTGCTGTAATTTGAGGAATACCAATTCCCAATACAGCACGAGTCGTACAGGCAGCCCCTGGACCAATGCCTACTAAAATTCCAGATGCCCCAGCTTTCATTAATTCCAGAGCGACTTCATACGTAGCGCAATTTCCAACAATCACCGGTATAGGGAGGTTAAGACAAAAGCTTTTTAAATCAAATGCGGCGCTTCGGGAAGATAAAAATTCCCGAGTGGTGACTGTCGACTGGATGATTAATATATCAAGACCAGCTTCGACAGCGGCAATACCTAAGGTTTGAGCTCGAGAAGGAGTTACCGAAGCAGCAGATAGAACCCCTTGAGATTTAATTTGTTGGATTCGCTCTTTTATCAATGACTCTTGAATTGGTTCTTGATAGATTTTTTGTAAATAATTGGTGATTTCTTCTCGTGATTTTTGAATCAGTGTGGAAATAAGTGGATATGGATCTTGATAACGACAGAAAATGCCTTCCAGATTGAGAACACCCATGGCACCTAATTTTCCCATTGCTACCGCCATTGTTGGATCGATGACTCCATCCATAGCAGCCCCAAGAATGGGAAGCTCGAGTTGTTGATTCCCGATGGTAATGCTGAGATCGACATCAAACGGGTCAATGGTTCGAAGCCCAGGAACCAAGGAAATTTCATCAAATCCGTAAGCCATTCGAGCTTTTCGGTATTTACCTAATGACACTTCATACATTGGCTTCACCTTCCTTCGTGTCTATCGCTCATATTGAAAACCTATTCTCATTGTTGAGATAAGGTTGGCGTTTTTCTTTTTCCCTCTTTGGAAATATGTATCAACCTCTCACTGGGGATAAAGAAGAAAAAGGTTCAATTCCTCTCTATTATGGAAGCGAATGGGAAAACAAAGGGTATCCCAACCCATAAAAACTTTTTAAAAGGTCCATGATCATGAGATTCATGCACAATTATACCCCTCCTTGAAGGGGCTTCCTATTTATTATTATCAAAAAAACTCAACCAAGATGATTTGAAAAGAACTATCCAGATTTTCCAAAACCTTTTTTTATGGCTGAATCTTCTGGATAGTTCAGATGAATTACTCCGGTTTTTCTTCTTTGTGTTCGGCAATGATAGTTTGAGTGGTTAAAGCTAAAGATGCGATACTCACCGCATTTTGGAGAGCTGCCCGAGTAACCTTAGCTGGATCAACTATTCCTGATTTGACCATATCGACAAATTCACCGGTTAAAGCATTAAAACCGATTTTTTTATCCATATCTCGAACTTTTCCAGCGATAATTTCTCCTTGATATCCTGCATTTTCGGCAATTCTCTTAAGGGGTTCTTCCAAAGCACTTAAAACGATCTGGGCTCCGACTCGCTCATCGTTGGATAGGTCATTTAAGGAAACTTCCTGGCCAATGTGGAGAAGTAACGATCCTCCTCCAGGGATGATCCCTTCCTCGATAGCTGAACGAGTTGCCGAAAGAGCATCTTCAACCCGATGTTTTTTTTCTTTGAGTTCGGTTTCAGAGAGTGCCCCCACCTTAATAATTGCCACTCCTCCAATTAATTTTGCTAATCGTTCTTGCAGCTTTTCACGGTCATAACTGGAGTCGGTCTTTTCAATTTGAACTCGAATTTCTTTTTCTCGAGCTTTTATATCAGTGGGACTTCCTTGGCCATCAACGATAATGGTATTGTCTTTATTTATTTTTACCGATCCGGCTTTTCCTAAAAGATCTAAGGTTACTTTTTCCAATTTCATCCCCATTTCCTGGGAAATAACTTGTCCACCAGTAAGGATAGCAAGGTCACGAAGGATTTCCTTCCGACGATCCCCAAAAGCTGGCGCCTTGACTGCTGCAACGTTGAGTGCTCCTCGAAGACGATTGACCACTAAAGTCGCCAAGGCTTCTCCTTCTAAGTCTTCAGCAATGATCAATAAGGGTTTTCCGGTTTGAACGACCTGCTGGAGGATGGGAAGCAAGGTTTGGATGGAGTTGATTTTAAAATCGGTAATCAAAATATAGGGATTTTCGAGAATACAAACCATTCTCTCCTGATCGGTTACCATGTAAGGAGAAAGGTAACCGCGATCAAATTGCATTCCTTCAACTACCTCTAAGGTTGTGTCAGTTGACTTGGATTCTTCAACAGTGATAACTCCATCTCTTCCAACTTTTTCAATGGCTTCGGCAATGATTTGGCCTATTGCCTCGTCTTTCGCTGAAATGGAAGCAACCTGGGCGATTGAATTCTGGTCCTCAATTGGAATGCTGTATTGGTTGATTTTGTCAACGATTTGTATCAAAATTTTATCCATTCCATTTTTGAGAAAAATTGGATTATAACCAGCCGTGATATTTTTTAGTCCATTTCGGATCATTTTTTGGGCAAGAACCATCGCTGTGGTTGTCCCATCACCAGCAACATCATTGGTTTTGGTAGCAACCTCTTTAACTAAGGTGACCCCTATATTTTCAAAAGAATCTTTGACCTCAATTTCTCGGGCGATGGTAACCCCATCATTGGTAATAGTTGGTGCTCCGAATTTTTTTTCCAAGATGACATTTCGTCCCTTTGGACCTAAAGTTAGCTTTACCGTATCGGTGATAATATTAGCCCCTTTTTCTAAAACACGACGGGCTTCTTCGTCGAAAATGAGTTTTTTTGGCATACATGGCACCTTCCCTTCTATCAATTCGTATAGATTATTTCCATTCTATAAAAAGGTCAGACTATTTTTGGAGGACAAGTCTGGCAAAGAACCGAGAAATCTAAAGCAGATTGAATCAGATTGGCTTTAGTTTCTAAAAACCGCAACAAAAATACATTATAACGTTAAGGGAGAAAAAAATCTCTAGGTTGTTCAAAATATATCCTAATATATTAACAAACTATTATTAAAATTCAACTCATTCTCTTTAGATGGGGTAAAAGTACTGATCGTATCATACAAAACAAACAGACCTTAGGAATTTTATTTTTGAGTATTTATGTTCCACCTAATCGAAGTTGAGGATCGGGTTCTATGTCAAGAGGACTAATTTTCCCCGTAAAATAATGAAAAGTTCCACTACTTCCTATCATAGCTGCATTATCTGTACAAAGAGCTGGTGAAGGAAGATAAACTTTTAAATTATGCTGAGCTCCTTTTTGTAAAAAATGAGAACGAAGGGAACTGTTGGCTGCCACCCCACCCCCGAGTGACACAGTTCGAATACCAGTTTTTTTAATGGCCAGAATGGTTTTTTTCCAAAGTGTTCGAATAACACTTCGTTGAAAGGATGCTAAAAGATCATTTATTATATTGTCATCTTGTTTGGAAGAGTCGGAAAGCTGATCATAAGTTCGGATAACCGCGGTTTTGAGACCACTAAAACTGAAATCATAATTTTCTTGATCTTCTAATCCTCCCCGAAAATAAAAACGAGTTGGATTGGCATTCTTGACTCGATTATCAATGATAGGGCCACCTGGATAACCGATTTTCAAATATTGAGCAACCTTATCATAAACCTCACCAGCTGCATCATCGCGTGTACGACCTAAGTGGATGTATTCACCCCAATCTTTGACTAAAGTAAGTTCAGTATGCCCCCCTGAAACAATAAGAGAAATGAAAGGTGGCTTGATTTCTGGGTGGTCCAATCGAGAGGCGAAAAGATGCCCCTCTAAATGATTGATGGCAATGAAAGGTTTTTGGTAGAGGATAGCAAGAGTTTTCCCCATGCAAAGACCCATCAGCAAGGATCCGGTTAAACCTGGACCTCGGGTCACCGCAATCAAATCTATTTCTTTAAGGGTGATGTTGGCTTGTTGACAGGCTTGTTCTAAGGCTGGGATTAAATATTCCAGATGGCGTCGAGATGCGACTTCTGGAACAACTCCACCAAAACGACGATGAATATCGGTTTGACTGGATATCACATTGGAGAGAATAATAAATCCATCTTTTATGATTGCGACACAGGTATCGTCGCAACTGGTTTCAATTGCCAAGCAATACATAACAATCCTTTCTTTTTAATTTTCTTTAGCGATGATTTTTTTCATTATAATAGCATCTTCACCATCATTGTAATATTTTTTCCGAATGCCAATAGGAGAAAAACCTAAAGAGTGATAGAGATTTTGGGCGGGAAAATTAGAAACCCTTACCTCAAGAAAAACTTCATGACAACCTTGATTTAAAATTAAGTTGAGAGCGTATTGAATGAGTATTTTCCCATATCCTTGACGTCGATAATCGGGGTGGATAGCAAAGGTAGTAATATGAGCTTCTTCGAAAAGATTCCAATAACCGATATATCCAATCACCTTTCTCTTTATTCGAAGAACCAGATACGTGGCAAGTCGATTTGAAAATTCGCTCATAAAAAGAGAGAGACTCCAAGGTTGGGGAAAAGATTTCTTTTCTATAGCCAAAACTGCTGATAGATGGATGGGTTTCATTTTTTCAATGATATAGTGTTGAGTCGAAAAAGGAAAATCATTCATGTTCAAAAACTCGCGATCCATAAAGAGGTTGAGCATTTTCTTTAAAAAATTCAGAATGGTTCTTTGGAACATGAGTTTCACAGTTTTCAAGGAGTTTAATAAGGCTCATGGCATCAGGCTGTGAATGGTTGGGATCAAGACAATGAAATTGGTTGGCTTGAAAAAACGAACATAATTCCTGCCAGGGAGTAATAATCAAAACGTCTTTTGAAGAATAGTGGTTTATTATATCTGAATAGGGCCCAATCTGAATTTTAACATGATGATCCGGTTGTTTTTGAAAATTTGATTGAAATTCCGACCAAAAAACCTCATTTTTCTTATGCAGAATAACCGGTAGTAAAATCAGATCATCATGGAAAGAGATCAGTTTACTTCCTTGGAAGGCTAACATTTCTAAAGTAGAAAAACCATAGAGAGGGCACTTTAAGCTATAAGCGAGGGTTCGGCCGATGATATTAGTTATTTTGATCCCAGTAAAAGAACCAGGACCTCGACCAATAACAATCCGTTCGGGTTGATAAATCGAAAAATGACCCTTTTCCTGTATTTCCTGCAAAGATTGAATCAGAACCCGGGAATGATCGGCAATAACCTGGGAGTGATACTGGTAAATAATCTCATTCCCATTGCCTAAAGCTAAGGTTAGCCAAGGAGTACTGGTGTCCAAGGCTAAAGTACGGGGTAAGGTTTGATTATTGTTCATCATTTTGATAAAAAACTTCTATGAGTCGGTTTTTCCCATTGGTTGCGGTTAATTTCACAACAAAATAAGGAGGAGAAAAATATACCAAAAATCGATCACCCCATTCAATGACTGTAAAAGAATTTGGGGAGAAATATTCCTCAATTCCCAACAGCTCAACATCCTGCCAACTTTCAAGACGATAAAAATCCATATGATTGAGAGTGTAAACTGGTCCTGAATATTCTTTGATTAATGCAAAACTAGGACTCATTACGTCACGACTCGGTATGCCCAGTGCTTGGGCGATACCCTTTGTAAAATAGGTTTTCCCAGCACCTAATCGGCCAGACAAAAGGATCGGAATTCCTGGTTGAAAATATTTCTGAGTGAATTGACCAGCAATTTTCATGGTTTCCTTTTCACTGAAAGATAAATGACGATCAAGAAGGGTCATACCACTATCCGATTTTTAATCCTATTAAAACTACAAAGAATTTCATGGGGAATAGTTTCCGCCCAGGCAGCCATCTCTTCCGCTCGTATTTCATCGGCTCCATCTGGTCCAAGAATTGTCACTAAGTCTCCCCTTTTTACATCAGGAATGTCGGAAACATCGACCATCATTTGATCCATAGAAATTACCCCTAAGCATTTCGCCCGTTGTCCTTTAATCAAAACCTCCATTCGGTTCGAAAGGCGACGCAAAAGCCCTTGTGCATAGCCAATAGGAATTACTGCCAGTCGAGTTTGACGTTGAGTAATATAGGTTCCTCCGTACCCGATACAACATCCAGAAGGAAGATTTTTAAGATGTTTGACCCGGCTTCGTATTCTCATCACTGGTGACAAACCAAGCGATCGGGCTGGTGAAGGATCCTGTATTGGTGAAACACCAAAAAGAGCAATACCCACTCTTACCATATCTAAATGATAATCTGGAAAAAAAAGGAAGCCAGCACTGTTACAGCAGTGCTTTTCTAAATCTTGAATTGGGATTTGGTTTAAATGCGAGATTTTTTGTAAAAAATTTTGAAAAACTTCAAATTGCTGATGGGTATAATTAGGATTATTTTCAGAACTTGCAAAGTGGGTCATGACACCTCTTAAATGTAAATAGGGATGATGACCAATTTGAGCGATGAGTGATTCATTCAGTTCTTCCGGTAGAAAACCCATTCGACCCATCCCAGTATCAACTTTTACGTGAAATTCAAGGACTTGTTGATTGGTTTGAACAGCAGAATTTAACCTGTCCCATTCTTCTTGAGAAGAAAGAGTGGGTGTCAAGTGATTTTTAAATATTCCTGGGATTTCTTGGTCAATAAATCCTCCCAATAAATAGATGGTTCCTTTTATTCCTATTTGACGAAGGGCTTCACCTTCTTGAACGGTTGCAACTCCAAAGCGATTCATACCCCACTTTTGAAGGAGTAAAACACTTTCTAAACCGTGCCCATAGGCATCTGCCTTCACGACACCGATTATTCGAGAAGCATCGGGAATGGTTAGATGTTGTTGAATTCTTTGAAAATTTGTATGGAGTGATTGTGAATCAATCTCCATCCACAATGGGTATTCGATATTCACAGTTTTTAACCACCTTTATCGCATAGGGTAGATAAGCTGCTAAGTCACTGGCAAGAAGTTGATAAGACTGTTTTTGATATAAATCAGCTGATAATCCGTGAAGAAATACTCCAGTCACGGCGCTGATGAACGGAGATTTACCCTGGGCTAATAAGGAAGCAATGATTCCAGTTAAAACATCCCCACTCCCAGCCGTAGCGAGATTGGGATTTCCTGTTGGGTTTATGGCAATTTCTCCCTCAGGAGATACAACTATCGTTCCTGGGCCCTTTAATACTGTGATACAGCCAAAATATTGAGACAAAGCACAGCTTGCGGCGATACGGTTTTCAGCGATTGAAGAAGTTTCGCGATTAAGGAGTCGTCCCATTTCTCCTTCATGAGGAGTAAGAATCCAGCCTGTTAAGCGATTCTTCCAGAATTCCCGATTGGTGGCTATAGCATTTAAAGCGTCGGCATCGATAACCCCTTTGACTGGAGATTTTTCAATCACTTTTTCAATAAAATATCTGGTTGCCGAAGATGAGCCCAATCCAGGACCAATAGCAATTGAACGGCATTTCCGCTGTGAGATTGCTTCACATATTTCATCAGCGTGATGAGGTAAGTATTTCCATTGGGTATTTTTTTGATTCGAAGAAAGAATGAAGCTCACTACTTCAGGAATGAAGGTCTTCACTAAGGGTGCTAATGATGGGTTGGTTGCCCAAATAACCATCCCTGCTCCGCTTCGATAAGCTGCTTGACAGGTCAGAAGGCCAGCTCCAGTCATGGCAGGACTTCCGGCAACAACCATAACTACCCCGGAACTGATCTTATTACTGAGAAAAGTTTTATCGGGTAAAAATGGACGAATAAAATCAGGGGTAATTAAAAAACCTTCCTGGGGAATATCCCTATTTTCTCGATTAAAGGGAATTCCAATATCGGTTAGATGAATTCTTCCACAATATTCACGAGCAGGAGCAACGAAGAGGCCCCTCTTTAACATTCCTAAAGTAATAGTATGGTGGGCTTTCACCGCCGTTCCCATAACTTTCCCCCAGGTTGCGTCAATACCTGAAGGAACGTCTACGGCAATAACCAACGATTCATTTGTATCATTTATTGCATTGATAACTTCTTGAAAAACTCCCTCAACGTTTTTCGATAAACCAGTCCCAAATAAGGCATCGATGATGAGAGTGTTTTGAGGAAAACGAGGTGAATTTCCTGGGAATACCCTCTGAATGGGCAAACCGATTCGCTGGCAGATTTCATAATTTAAAGCGGTATCATCCTTCAATCGTTCGGGATTACCGACTAAAAAAATGGTTATAGGAAATGACGGAAAGCGAAGGTTGAGATGACGGGCAATAACCAATCCGTCTCCACCATTGTTTCCCGGACCACAAACCACTGCAACTTGGTTCCATGGTTTTTCCAATTCAATGTGACTGATCTTTTCGACAATATTTCTTCCAGCATTCTCCATAAGCAACTGAGTTGGAATCCGGTAGGATTCGACCAACTTTTTTTCCAGTTTTTGCATGGATTCGGAAGTGATAAGATTCATTGTTCAACCTCGGTATTTTCGAAGTTTCTTCCCACTCCAACCGCGACAGCTACGACCATCTCGGCTGTGTGGGAAAGGGATAATGATATATTTTCAAACTTTTGTTTTAATCGTTTTTCGGAAAAATCAACCCAGGGTTTTCCGGAAGGGTGATGAAAAACCTGAATATGTTTCCAATTTGGGTTCAATCCGTTTTGGAGACAAATTTTCTTAACAGCTTCTTTTATGGCAAAGAGAGAAGCGACTCCTTCTACAAAACGTCGCTCGCTCCCACCACAGTAATATTCGAGTTCAGCTGGAGTGGCTATTCGGTTTACAAACCTTTCACCACATCGACTAAGGGTTTTTTTCACCTTCAAGAGGTTGATAAGATCGATACCAATGTAAATTTTTGGGTTCATCCGGCCTCTTCTTTTTCTTTCTTGGCTTTTTGTATGATACCTTCAGCGATTTGAGCTGGAACTTCTTCATAATTAGAAAAAGTCATTTTGTAGGATCCTCTACCTTGAGTAAGGGAGCGAAGATCAACTGAATAACGGAAAATTTCAGCTAAAGGGACATTGGCTCGAATGAGTTGGGAGCCGTCCTGGGGATCCATTCCTAAGATTCTTCCTCGCCGACTATTAATATCTCCAATTACATCTCCCATGTATTCTTCTGGAACGGTGATTTCAAGATTCATGATTGGTTCAAGAAGTACCGGATTACATTCCAGGCATCCTTTTTTTAAAGCCATTGAACCGGCAATTTTAAACGCCATATCCGATGAATCAACCGGATGGAAGGATCCATCATA
>Ga0067045_1029473_pt1 | contig 20566 bp, 18 predicted proteins | sample TerdegcTABiofilm_FD_59184 | JGI IMG/M metagenome (GOLD analysis project Ga0067045, IMG submission 59184) | Combined Assembly of (Gp0054472, Gp0054536) Wastewater bioreactor microbial communities from Singapore -Terephthalate degrading...
TTCAGAGCTCCTAAAATCAGAGCGGATGGCGTCGAACACAATGATGTTGGTCTCTGTGTTCGTTCATGTGGCCGCTTTAGTCGCGATCATGCTGGTATCATATAATTACAAATCGGCGCCTAAAAGTGTTGGGACAATCGTGTCCAAGGTCAAACTAGTAGAGTCGGGGAGCCCTAAACTAGAATTAGCTCCGCAGCAGACTGCCATGATAGAGCCAGCTGTCATGCCAATCGCCACGGAATTCACTGAACCGGCCACTGCGCACATGCCCAATGAACAACGCTTAACTTCTTCGTTCTCTGAAGCTAAAACAGTTCCAAGTTTACAGGTCCAAAAACGTAAAAAAACTGCAAAGAAAATAGAAGAACCTAAAACTATTTCAAAGAAAAACACTCCACTCAAAGAACCGGACAATTCCAAGTACCTTGAAAAAAGATTATCCGAATTGCGTTCAAAAATGCAGGAGAAGAAGAAGGAAACACCTGTATCAGCATCTAACAACGTGGCAGGGGCTTCAGGGAAGTCTTCCATAGCGTCTGGAGACGCACAGCTCTCGCATTGGTTACAATTAGTGAAAAATAAGGTCAACACACATTGGTCCTTGCTCGGAGACCAGACTAAACTGGATAAAATTGCCGTGATCGGTGTTCAGATCGCAGAAGACGGGAAATTAGTCGATGCGAGCATAGATTCGAGCTCAGGAGATAAACTCTTCGACAATTCAGCTCTTAGAGCCATATTTCATGCCGCTCCTTTTCCTCCGATTCCTCAAGAGGTCACGGATAAAATTAGGCAATCCGGTGGCTTAGCGCTAAGGTTCACTCCAGGTGGAATGCAATGACGTTTTTATCATGAATTCCTCAATCAATGTTGCCAAAAGCCATGACTAGGATATGTTCTAAGAATTTCAACTCTCAGATATGAAACATTATCAAAATTATATTCCAAAATTCTACAAGTTCACGATTATGCTAATCTCTCTCATCAGCCTGATGATCGGACTTGCTATGTCCTATCCTGCTGAAGGTAAGCTCCTGATAGATGTCGATAATCCGAACTTGATGAAGATGCCGATTACAGTTCTGGATTTCACTTCCAGTTCGGATGGCTCCATTAACGGAAAAGATCTTGCCGCAATAGTTAAGAATGATCTGTTCATAACAGGGATGTTTCAAATTGTGGAGGCCTCCGTTTCCGCAGCTCTGAACGCAAACCAGGAGCCAAATTTTGATTACCTAGCTCAAATAGGCTCTCAGGCAGTTGTTACGGGATCATTCCATGTTCAGCAGGATCAACTCGTCATAGAGGCGAAACTTTACGATGTAGCCCTGAGAAAACTCGAAATCGGCAAGAGGTTTACTGCTAAAGTAAATGATTATAGGAAATTAGTGCATCTGTTCGATGACAGGATAATCGAAAAATTGACAGGGACTCCGGGGTGTTTCTCAAGCAAAATAGCTTTTGTTGGTGATTCTCAGTCCAGAGAACTCTATTCAATGGATTATGATGGTCATGATCTACGACAACTGACTAGAACCAATACGATTAACCTCTCTCCAGAATGGGCCCCGGATGGAAATAGCATTCTGTTCACATCTTACATTAATAGAAAACCAGATCTCTGGTCTCTAAGCCTCTCGTCCATGCGCTTGATTCCGATTTCTGCAAAATCAAACCTCAACACTTCTGGTCGTTACTCTTATGACGGTAATTACATAGCCTTATCGATGAGTATTAAATCAATACCTAAGATTTTTATTATAAATACCCAAGGTGACACGCTAAAACAATTGACTAATGGGAGAGGAAATGATATCTCTCCCACATGGTCGCCTGATTCAACTAGCATAGCTTACGTTTCGGATCAGGCCGGCGCTCCGCATATATATGTGATTCCCATCAGTGGAGGAGAACCGAGGCGGCTGACGTTTGTTAGTAATTACAACACTGACCCTGACTGGTCACCAAGAGGTGACATGATAGCTTTTACAGGCAGGATAGATGGGCGTTTTCAGATATGTGTGATGAAATCGGACGGTTCGGACTTCAAGGTATTGACGAATCAGGGTTCTAATCAGGAACCGTCATGGTCACCGGATGGAAGGTTGATTGCGTTTTCATCCAACAGGGACGGCGCCAGACGCATATATATCATGGACGCCAAAGGATCTATACAGATCCCTGTGTCGCCAATTACAGGAAAAAGTCCTGCATGGTCTCGAAACAATGCTCGCTAAAAGGCAGCTTTGAGACAATAGGAGAGACAAATGCGAACCCGATTATTAGTCACATTTAACATAGGAATATTTCTAGCATTGATGCTCCTAGGTGGTTGCGCCAAGAAGATAGTGAAACAGCAAGCTGGACCGCCAATCCCAGGTCTTGGCGGTAGTCAGATCTCGGAAGCGGATGTTCATGGAGTGCAATCAACTCTTAGAGTGATTTATTTTGATTTTGACAAATATGGTCTATCCCCGGAAGCCCAGGCGGCGGTTCAATACAACGCTGAAATATTAAAAGGGAATCCTCAGGTGTCAGTGATCGCAGAGGGTCACTGTGACGAGCGCGGAACCTCGGAATACAACTTAGCGTTGGGTGAACGTAGAGCTGGCGCTGTCGCAGAGTTTCTCTCGACACTCGGAATAGCTCCGAATCGAATTTCGACAGTTTCGTTCGGTTCAGAGTTGCCGGTGGACCCTGCGCATAACGAAGAGGCATGGGCGAAAAACAGAAGAGTATACCTCAGAGTTGCAAAATGAGACTTATAAGCTCTACGTTTTCACGAATCACCGAAGTCTGCATCAAAAAGCCACTAACTGGTAAATGGCTGATTCTAGCATGCTGTGTAGTGGCTGCATCGAGTTCTGGCTGCTTGACCAGATCAAACAATCCAAGTTTACCGTACGTTAGGCCTGCCAACTCGACGCCTAATTTTGAACAAGCATCCACACAGGTGGCGAACAGGATTCAAGATCTCGAAACCGAGATGCAGAAACTTCGTGATAAGATCGAAAGGCTCCAATCAGCTGGTTCGGATGATAAAGTGGTTCGCGATCTTGTCGAACGTGTTAATCAAATAGAAAAACAGATTGGAATGGAAGCCTCAAAAAAGGCCGCTATAGATACCTTTCCAACTCCGGCTGGTTCGGGCTCTTCATCAACAAAGTCACAGGCGCGCGATAATACACCGCAAACAAAAAACGCTCTAGCAAGCTTGGACAATTCCGATGACTCAGGAGAAACAAGAAGCGCATCCGTGTCCCCAGAGGAAAAATCATATAGGCAAGCCTATTCGACCTTTAAGAGTGGATCACTGGAAGAAGCCATAGCCCAGTTTGAGGATCATCTCAAGAAGTATCCCAAGGGCCAATTCGCCTCCAGCGCTATATACTGGATCGGTGAAGCTAAGCTTGAACAAGGGAGATTTGATGAGGCCGTGCTTCAATTTGATAGGGTGATAAAAGAATATCCCGGCTCTAAAAAAGAGTTAAGCGCCCTTTTTAAGCAGGGCCAATCCTTCGAAAAAATGGGAGATGTAAAATCTGCAAAAATAATCTTCCAAAAGATTGTCAAAGATAATCCTCACACCACGCAAGGACGACTAGCTTCCAGTCGTCTCAAATCACTGACCAGCGCAGAATAAAAAAAGAGGCGTGACAAGCCTCTTTTTTTATTCTCCCTCAAGGGAAAACTAACGCTTATTGATAGGCTCCGGGTTGAGTCTGGTAGCCTTGCGGGGCGCCTCCCATCGGCGCATATTGCTGCTGTTGGGGTATCTGATAAACAGGTTGAGCCTGTGGCTGGGTGGGATAATATTGCTGAGGTGGCGGTTGAAACGACGGTTGGGCTTGGCCATACATTCCCTGCGGAGCCTGTTGATAACTACCACCGGGGGAGTAGCCCTGATAACCATATGATCCTGGCTGCTGAGCAGAATCATACCCTCCGCCCTGTTGTCCACCAGGAACATAATTAATCGACGCTTGAGGCATGGCCTGCGGTTGTTGCTGAACTTGTTGCTGCTGCTGTCCCATGGTCGCAGAACCAGAGTAGTAGGGGTTAAAAGTGTAAACAGGGTTTCCAGACCACCATGCCCTTAGATCCCCCACCGCCGAATTATCTATTGCGTCCCTGCTCCCTGATCCAGAAAAAAGATAATCTAGGAAAGCGTGTGACGGACCGCAGAACGTTAAAGTCAGCGCCACTACCATTAGGACAATCCTATTTGTCATGCTCAGTATCTCCAGTATTTATTAAACCTTATAATATATTATTATATACTTTATAAGAAATTACGTCAAGAAACCATTCTCACGACGTACAGCTAGCTAATAACATTACGAGTAATTAAACAACCTGTGGAAAGGTCAAGATTCTGAGCGTTAGATCAAAATTTAAAAGCCAGAGTGAAAGAAAGTATGTGTGCGGAATTACTGAAGGGTTAATTTCTTAGTGTTAACTTCAGGTCCTTGGGTAACCATAAGACCCTTTAGAGCTAACAACCTGTCCTGAGCAAGACGGGCGAATCGATCTGTCAAAGGAGCGGGAACGCTTCTAAGGCTTTGAGCCATTTTTACGTTTAACGGATTGACATGTCTGTTACCAACTAACAACTGGAAATCGAGATGCGATCCTGTCGCAAGCCCGGTCATCCCAACTGTGCCAATCCTCTGTCTCTGTTTGACTCTCTGTCCTTTGGCAACAAATATTCTGTGCAAATGGCCATAACGGCTCTCATAACCATTGTCATGCTTTATGCACACATAGTTGCCGTATCCGTTCTGCCAGCCAGAAAATGTTACGACTCCACCTGCTACAGACCAGACAGGTGTGCCCTGGGCGGCAGCGTAATCCACGCCGTTATGTTTTCTCCACACTCTTAATACAGGATGGAATCGTTTGCCAAAACGGGAGGTGACTCTAATGACACTTAAGGGGGATCTTAAAAAATTCTTTTTTAGTTCCATGCCATTAGCGTCATAGTATTCATCATTGAACAAAATGGCAGTTTTAGTTCCGGTTTTTTTACCTTCATAAACTGCGCTGAGTATTCTTCCGTATCCTGACGGTCTATCATCAGCATAACGTCGCTCAAACAAAACTCTGCAGATATCACCCCTAACGGTTTCAGTGTGGAAATCGATGTCCCATCTAAAAAGATTGCTGAGTTTTAGAGCTAATTCAGTTCCTTCGCCAGTGTTTAATACGGACTCGGTAAGGGTTCCATCGATTTCAAAAGACAAAGTCTCAGTCTTGAAATCAAGGACTACCTCCTCTTTCCAGCAACGTAGTCCGTTTTCATCCTGAATAGCATGAAACACGTGGGCCGGTTCAAGCTCTAAAGCGGCTGAAAGAAAACGTCCGTCCCTATCGACCGAAATGCTGTACCTTTTTCCCACCTGCATTGGAGCCTTGTAGTCGAATGGCTGATCCAAACTCGCCTCAATAGTTTGAGCGAACATCCGTGCGAGCTGAACCGCCGCAGACTCATCAGGAAGGTTGTCAGTCAACAGCGAGTAGAGGCTATCACCGGGAGCGGTAACGTCTGTAATCTCCTGGGATCCACCCAAGGTATTGTCAACTGCAGTGGAGCTCGAAGAATCTGGTGTCACAGCACATGTGGCTGAACTCTGATTGACTGAAACTACAGGATCAGATTTCAGGTCACAACTGAAAGGGAATTGGTATCCAGCTGTAATGTAAAGATATGATATAGATCCCGAAAAGGTGATGAATATTCCTACCAATAGCGCGCGAATAGGTACACGAAAACCTTTTCGTTTAACTGAAGGGGCGATCTTCCGGCTTGTCTTGAAAGTCGTCATCTACTCCTCTAGGCTATTTCAATATCATCAAAAGCCACTTAAGTCAATCGTAAATACGTTCAACAGGATAAAATAACGAGTTGGCGGGCAACGGAACTCTGCAAAAAAAAAGTTGTCTAAGCTTTCAATTGTGAACGGTTAAAAACAATTATTCAACAATTAGGAGAACCAGGGGTCCTGCTCTTAAAAGGAGTGGAATACAAATGAAGGCAGTGCAAAGATCATGGTTAGATGAGAATGCGGTCACCTGCCGGGTTTTCAAAGGGCGGTGGAACATACGGCATTGTCTACGAATGTATTTTGAAATCAAGGAACTCAAGATAGAGATGGCTACACGCGGGGGCGGTAAGGTTACCAGATATGAGTCATCTTATAATCCCTGCCGACGATGTAAAGTTTTGGCTAGGCGTCTAAAAGAAATCCACACAGAGGAAATCACTTTTCAAAAATTAGGCAAACAGTCGGTCAGTGAGGCCATGGTTTCATGATCTGCCTGAGAAGTTGTTCAAATCGGGTTCCCTAAGCTAACCGCAATCCTCCAAAAAGACTTCAGACAGATCGTGAACGGCCACCTACTTGCCAAATCGCATTGACGTAAATATCTTGTAGTAAAATCTAAAAATGGGGCTTCAGACTGTACTGGTCTGTGCGCACGTCCTAAAACAGTAGAGTTGGAGAGTTAGTTACTTAATGAATACATCATTGACATTTGAGCAGGGGCCCATCAGACCACCAAGTGAGGCAGGAAGTTTGTTGATTAGGGTAACACGCAATTGTCCCTGGAACAGATGTGTTTTTTGCGGCACATATAAGAACAAAAAATTTTCACGACGCTCTATCGACGAAATCAAGGCCGACATAGATTCGGCGCGATCAATACTTGATGAAATCGGAGAATATTCCTGGCGCAGTGGTCAGGGTGGTGAAATTACACATGGTGTTCTCAGGCATATTCTCTCAAATGCTAGTTTGCCTGACTCTTACAGGTCCGTGGCATATTGGGTGGCGTCAGGTGGAGAAACGGTCTTCCTCCAGGATGCTAATTCGATAATGTTATCGACAAGCTCACTGGTTGAGATTCTGAATCATATTCGAATGCGTTTTCCTCAGGTTATTAGGGTAACTTCGTATTCTAGGGCTTCATCATTGGTTTCGAAGTCCGTTGATGATTTCATTCGATTAAAGGAATGTGGTCTTACCAGGTTGCATGTAGGAATGGAATCGGGCTCCGACAAGGTCCTAAAAATGATTCAAAAAGGAGCAAAGTCTGAACAACTCATTGAGGGAGGAAAACGTGTCGTTGAGGCGGGAATTTCTCTGTGTCTTTATGTGATGCCCGGAATTGGTGGCATAGAATTGTCGGAAGAACACGCCAGGGAGTCTGCCAGGGTAATAAATGCCGTCAACCCAGATTATGTGAGGTTCAGGTCCTTATACATAAGACGTAGTAGCGAGCTCATGGAAATGGAAAGTCGAGGTGAGTTTCAGACCCCTGATGAGGACTCAATGGTCAGGGAAATCAGAGAGATAATTGGTAGGCTTGAGGACATCGATACCACCATAGTGAGCGATCACATACTCAACCTACTCGAAGAGGTTAACGGTAAGTTACCAAAAGACAAAGAAAAAATATTATCTATCATAGACCGGTATCTCAACATGAGCGATGAGGACAGAATTCTTTTTCAGCTCGGAAGGAGAGGCGGGGCAATCACGGAACTTGACGATATCATGAATCCTGCAATCAGATCTAAGCTTCTTTCTGCCAAAAAACATATCGAGAATGAATCTCAGGGGGGCGTTCCTGAATATATACAAGCCATGAAAAGACGTTTCGTCTGATCTTGTTCAAACAAGAAAACCTCCCGGATTTTTCGGGAGGCTTTCTCGTTAACAAGTTGTTTAAACCTAATTTTTTAGCGCGGCTGTTTCCTGGGAAGGGCGCTCGTTGTCCTGTTTGAATTTTCTAACTGTAACATCCGATTTTAACCATTCCAAGGCTTTCTTGACCACGATATCTTTTTCTAATTCAGCCTTATTCTCCTTAAGATATCTACTCTTTTTCTCTTTTTTCTTATCCTGTTTGGTCTCCGCCTCTATTTCTTCCTCTTCTTGTTTTTGAACTTCCTGTTTCAAATCAAGATCTGGCTGGATACCTGTCTTCTGAATATGTCTCCCCTTCGGAGTGTAATAATATGCCGTCGTAAGTCGGAGGCCGGAGCCGTTATCAAGAGGAATTATGGTTTGGACTGAGGCCTTTCCGAATGATTTTGTCCCAAAAATCAAAGCACGATCATGGTCCTGAAGGGCTCCGGCAACTATTTCTGATGCGCTAGCGCTTCCTTCATTGATCAAAACAGCCACTTTGAACTTGTAGTGTTTACCCGTCTGGGACGCTCGGAATTCCATCCTCTGATCCTTGACACGGCCGTCTGTGTAAACTATCAAACCTTTTGTTATGAACAGGTTGGTGACCTTTACGGCCTGATCCAGTAATCCTCCGGGGTTGTTTCTCAAGTCAAGAACCATCCCCTTGATCTTTTCATCATCCCCCAATTCTTTGATGGCCTGTACAAGGTCCGAGTCAGTAGTTTCTTGAAAATTTACAAGTCTTATATATTGGTAGCCTGGTTCCAGAGTCTCTTTTTTCACTGAATGCACATGAATTATGTCTCTGGTCAGAGTAAAGTCACGAAACTTAGTCCACCCCTCACGCATAACAGTAATGTTAACCTTGGTTCCTTTGGGACCTCTCATCTGTTTGACCGCATTATGCAAGGTGATGTTCTTGGTAGATTCGCCGTTTATTTTTATTATCTTGTCGCCGGGTTTAATGCCTGCCTTGAATGCCGGAGTGTCCTCTATCGGTGACACTACGGTAAGGACTCCTCCGTCCAGGGTGATTTCAATACCTAGGCCACCGAACTCTCCCTTAGTTTCAACCTGTAACTCCTTAAACATTTCCTCTGTGAGAAAAGACGAATGTGGATCGAGAGATTGAAGCATACCGGTTATGGCGCCCTGAATTAGCTCCTTATCTGACACATCCTTGACATAATTCTTGCGAACTATCTCCATGACCTGTCTAAACATTTTTAATTCTCGATAGTCAGGAGACTTGGACGCTGGTTCTACGGCTAATGAGTTAAAACAAATAATAAAAACAAAAAAACTTGAAAAAATAAGGGCATTAAGTATCTTAATCCTTTTGCTAAACATCGTCTTTCCTTTGCCAAGGTTATCGTAAGTTTTAGAAGGCCTAATTACTAGGCGCCAAAATGTGATCATAATATCAAAATCTTAGTAAACTCACAAGGACGCTGAAATGGTTCAATCTCAAAGTGGCTTGCAGTTTAGGGTCGATCTTAAAATACTTCCTCCAGTTGTTTTGGCAATGCTGATTGGTTCTTGGATCATCGTATTGGAGAGAAACACCGAAAGATTTTTGTTAATGTTAGTATTACTTGCGCCATTTTATTACTTGGGAGCGGAAATATTGGCAAGAAAAATATTTTTGGATTCCAAAGGCGTAACCATAAAAAAATTATTCCGAGAATCAAAGGTTTCATGGGGCGACATATCTTACGTAGACTCCTTGAGAGCTGGTAGAAAAGTTTTTCTTATAATAGAGTCCGGATCGGCCAAACCCATTTTGCTCACAAACACCCTCGGCCAATTTCAAAATCTCGTTCATAGCATAATTCGACAAGTGTCAACTGACAAGGTTTCTGAAAGCGCAAGGGATCTGGTAAATGAAACTCCTAAAAAATATGGGCCATCGATTCAGGCTTGGGCTGTCGCTCTTTTGTTAAGCGCCATTTTGATAGGAAAACTCATGGGATACGGCTAGGAAGCCTGTTTATTCTTTGCCAGTTTGCCCAATTGGAATGTCGCTGGATTTCCGGGGCTTTTCTAAACGTTCAGTTTCAACTCAAAGGTGTATTTGATCTTGACATGGTCCCTGTGGAGCGATAAGTTCCGCACACTCAATCAGAATTACAGGTCGGGAAGTAAAATGAAGATAGTGCCCCTGGCCAGTGGCAGTAGCGGCAATTCCTATTTGATTCGTCAGGGTGAACACTCCATTCTTGTTGATGCTGGGTTGACGTGCAAGCAACTTTTGTTAAGGATTGATCAAGTCGGGGAAGACCCAGGCAGAATAAAGGGGCTTATAGTTTCTCATGCCCACTCAGATCACATCAAGGGAGTGGGCGTCCTGTCACGAAAATTCAAGATCCCAGTGTACATGAACAGTGGGACAATGTCGGTTGCCAGCAAATCCATGGGAGAATTGGCGGCGACTGAAATTTTTGAAACCGGCAGGTCTTTTGAAGTTTCTTGTTTTAGAGTGCACCCGTTCGCAGTTCCACATGACTGCGCGGAACCGGTTGGTTTTCGCATTTCACATAAATCTACGCGCATAGGTATAGCTACAGACCTCGGCGTTCCAACCTCCTTGGTGGCAAATCTGTTGTCAGATGTTCAGGCAGTGGTCCTGGAGAGTAACCATGACCCAGAAATGCTCATGGATGGGCCTTACCCTTGGGAGCTCAAGCAAAGGGTGAGGGGAAGGCTTGGTCATCTGTCTAACCATCAAACGGCACAGTTGCTGCAAAGAATCGTAAACGATGAACTCAAGGTCGTCATTCTGGCTCACATGTCCGAAACTAACAACCGCGCTGATCTAGCTCTTAAAATAGTCAAAAAGGGTGTTCCAGCCTTCCTCGATCAGAAGGGTAGCATCTTGTGCGCATTCCAGGACAGGGTTGGCCCCGAGATAGAACTATAGAAGAATCAACATTACACTCTCTCAAATCATCTTTACATCTGAGTATTAATGCTGCTTAATCTGAAGCATTGTAATTCCGTAAAATATTGTTCGACTGATTGAATGCAAGTCATAAGGAGGCTTAATCTGATGAGTTTTTTGGTTAAATCTGCCACGGGAAACGTTGCGAGCTTGACTCTTAATCGAGGAAAAGTCAATCCGATCAACGAGGAAATGGCGGAAGAATTATCTGGAATCCTTGAAGAATACTCTAAAGATTCATCTGTCAAAGCGATAATATTAACTGGCAACCCCGTATTTTTTTCGTTTGGTTTGGATATTCCTGAATTTCTAGGCTATTCAAAAAAGGATTTTACGCGTTTTGTAAGGAAATTTGCGAATCTCTATACTCAACTTTTTCTGTTCAATAAACCGGTGATTGCCGCACTAAGTGGCCACACTATTGCCGGTGGTTTCATGCTGGCCACTGCATGCGACTACAGAATAATGGTTAAAGGTAAGTCTAAAATTAGTTTAAATGAGATTACATTTGGATCATCTTTATTCCCGGGTAGCGCTGAGATGTTGAAATACTGCGTCGGGCAGCGCAAAGCGGAAATCATAGCCTACACAGGGGCTATGTACAGCGCTGAAGAGGCTCTGGGAATGGGATTGGTAGATAAGGTTTGTGAACCAGACAGGCTGACAGAAGAAGCTCTTAAGGCTGCTATGGATTTCGTGTCACACTATGGTCCAGCATTTGAAAGCATTAAAAAACTGCTTCGATCTGACACTGCTGAACTCATGAAGATCAAAGACGAGCGTTATAGGGATGAAATGATCGATATATGGTACTCGGAGGAAACCTGGAAAAGGCTCAAAGAAATAAAAATTCATGGATAAGCCTTGTCAAAGGAACTGTAGTTATCTGTTGAGTCATTGCGTCCGAATCTCAACTGATGAGCGAGATGGCAAAAGAAAAACCGGCCTAAAAAAGCCGGTTTTTTTGTTTCGCAATATTGGAGGCGGCTGGCGGATTTGAACCGCCGTATAACGGTTTTGCAGACCGTCGCCTTACCACTTGGCTAAGCCGCCTTTGTCACAAAAATACATAATAATTTAATTCACTCGACTGTGTCAATATTATTGAAACTCGATGCGGAGGCTATTTGTAATCACTCGGATTGTCACTCATAGATAAAGGCTGTTAATTTTCTGTTCCATGTGCTAGGTTTCTAACCCGATATATGAGACATCAAGAAAATTTTTTAGAGGTTCCTGATGAAGAATTTCTTCATAATGTTTCTTTCAATTCTTTTTCTGGCTATCACTCCTTGGAGTGTTAGCTCTCAATTTGACGAAGTCGACTGCTGCATAAAAGAATGTTCGTGAGTTAAGAAACGACCGCATTGCATCCGCACCACCGCTTCGGACTGTGCTCAGCAACGCGGCGAGGTAGTCGTTGACTGCCTGGTATGCAATTAGATTTTGTTGATCCTTGTATTAGTGTAATTTATGGAAAATTTATTTTAATAATCTGTTTTTGACATTTGTAAATCATGAACATCCGCTAGTAGCTCCACAATTCATGCACTTATAACACGAGCCGCTTCGCGTCATAATCGAACCACACTCAAAGCATGCCGGAGCGTCAGACTGAGGCTTAAAAGCGTGTCCGTAATTTTTTGGCGCTCCAGGTGAATCTAGATGGGCAGATGTTGGAGCGGCATATTCCACCGTTTCATTTGATTGCGTCAATTCGATGGGAGCTAGACCAGCGAGGCTCTGGCCCTCGCTATCCAGAAAACTTGTGCCCAAGTACCGAAAAATGTAATCGGTCAATGATTTTGCATATGGAACATTTGGATTACTAGTGAATCCTGACGGTTCAAACCTTACGTGGCTAAATTTATTTACAAGCGCTTCAAGAGGTACTCCATATTGAAGGGCAATTGAAGTTAGGGTGGCTATTGTGTCCATTAGTCCGGAGATCGTGCTTCCTTCTTTAGACATTCTGATGAATATTTCTCCGACCTTCCCATCTTCGTAAAAACCAGTGTGTATATACCCCTTGTGGCCAGAAATTTCGAATTTGTGTCGCACGCTTTCACATTCGGTTGGCAATCTTCTTCTGATTGGCCTTTGAACAGTAGATTTTCTCGTTTCAGACAGAACCAGGGGTTGAGCGGATTTGCAACCATCCCTGTAGACAGTTATGGATTTGAGTCCGAGTTTCCAGGCCAATCTATAAATTTTCTCAATATCCGCTACGGTGGCGTCGTTAGGAAGATTGACGGTTTTCGAAATACCCCCAGAGACAAAAGGTTGCACAGCGGCCATCATTTTTACATGGCCTTCTGGAGATATGAAACGATTTCCGTTCAATGGCTTGAACGCGCAGTCAAAAACAGACAAATGATCTGAACTGAGTTCCTGGTTGCCTTCAATTGTCCCATTTTCCTCCACGTAATTGACTATACTTGTGATCTGATCCTCATCGTAACCTAGCCGTTCAAGAGCCTGTTTAATTCGTCTGTTAACAATAACTAGGGAACCGCCACCAGAAAGCGCCTTGTGTTTCACCAGAGCCAATTCAGGCTCAATACCGGTCGTGTCGCAATCCATCATGAAAGCAACCGTGCCAGTCGGAGCTATTGCGCTAACCTGTGAATTTGCAAAACCATGTTTGAGGCCTTGTTCTATTACAAGATCCCAAATACTTCTTGCCTGTTCCGTCAAATCTTCATCGTTTTCAATTTTGTCGACCGAATAGGCGTAATCCCTGTGGTTTCTCATAACGCGCAGCATTGCGTTGCGATTTTTATCAAATTCTTTGAAAGGACGCCTTACAGCGGCAATTTTGGCGGACTGGCAGTATGCCTCGCCAGTCATAATTGCGGTGATAGCTCCGGCGTATTGTCTAGCTTCTTCAGAGTCATACGGCAATCCGAGACTCATCAGCAGCGCTCCTAGATCGGCAAATCCCAATCCCAGAGCCCTGAGATTCCTGGCATTTCTAGTTATCGCCGGGGTTGGATATGAGGCGCGGTCTACGAGGATATCCTGTGCGGTGGTCATTATGTCGACCGCATGACAAAACGCTGGAACATCAAACTTGCCCACGGAATCGAGAAACGCCGTCAATCGTAGGGAGGCCAGATTGCACGCCGAATCGTCGATACCTAGATATTCCGAGCATGGGTTTGAGGATCTTATTGGGGCTGTCTCAGGGCAGGTGTGGTATTTGTTTATGGTTGTGGAAAATTGAATCCCGGGATCTCCACAACAATGAGCTGCTAGAGCTATTTCATGCATTATCTCCCGAGCTCGATATGTGTCTGCCACCTCTCCGCTCAGAACATAACGGGTTTGCCAATCACGATCCTTTTCGTCTGCTTCCATAAAATCGTCCGAAAGACGTACTGTGTGGTTGGAATTCTGAAAGGCTACCGTGGAATAAGCCTCTCCCTCAAAAGACCCGTCAAACCCTGCCTGAATAAGGGCTTTAACTTTTTTCTCTTCTTCGGACTTGCAATGTATAAATCTCAGAATATCTGGGTGCTCAGCATCTAGAATAACCATTTTGGCTGCGCGCCGAGTTTTCCCGCCGGACTTTATTACTCCAGCGGAAGCATCTGCGGCTTTCATGAATGAAATGGGGCCTGATGCGGTTCCTCCCCCTTTCAATGGTTCCCTTTCTGACCGTAATCTCGAAAGATTAACACCGGAACCGGACCCACCCTTGAAAATTATTCCTTCCTGGGTGTACCAATGGAGAATGGATTCCATTGTATCATCCACACCCAGTATGAAACACGCTGAACATTGTGGAACTGGCTCTACACCAACATTGAACCATACGGGACTGTTAAATGACGCCTTTTGGCTAAGAAGGATCGTTACAAGCTCATCTCTGAAAACGGCAGTGTCCTGGTCTGAATCAAAATAACCCTGATCAGCCCCCCAACGAGCAATGGTGTCTCCAACCCTGGAAATTAGCTCTCGGATGCTACTTTCTCTCTCGGCTGACCCAAGTTTTCCTCGAAAATACTTTGAGGCTACAACAGTTACGGCCATGTCGGACCAATTTGAAGGAGCTTCAACATCTGTTTGTTCGAATATCACTTCCCCTGAAGGATTCTTTATTGATGCTTCTCGAGTTGACCAATCTACCATTTCAAATGGGTCGCAATCTAAAGCAGAAAAAACCCGATCGAATTTCAGTCCTTCTGAGGGGTGGCTCATCAATGCTATCAAATTTTCGTCATTTATACCGCTTGCAGAAGTAAGCTTATCGCTCATAACAACTCCATTGTCACTTGAAGCTCAAGGGCCATGCTATTATGACAACTACCAAAACGTGGAAGTCGTTTTATTCCTAATTTTTTTTCCATTTAACCGTTTTATCTAAATACAGTTTAGATAGCTAAATGATATTCAAGTTGCAACTTTGCAATACTTAACAAATCAAAAAACCAGGGCAACTGGAAAATACCTCAATTTTGCATTTTCAAAACCCTTATTTGAATCGCTGGAATTCTTTCATACCCGAATTCGGCTATAGCCCCCATAATGTTAGAATAATCATGAATTGTGAATGGCTTACGCTCATTACATCCGGCGCATGAAAATAGGCTTAAACGATATCTTCGGTTTTACAACCATCAGTGAGAAATCAAAACCTAATCAGCGCAACAGAGCCTGCATCAAAATCTTGCAGCTTGGCGCAAGAGGTTGTCCAGCCCTGATCTCATTTTGGGTCCTGGTCGTAAAGTCCACATCACTCTGAACATCGTTCAAATCAGATCACTTGCGATTCTGTATGGCGCATTGGATAGCATTGAGGAATCTGGTGGTCAAGCGCTAAGATTAAAAAACCGATAACTAATTGTTTGTTTGAATATTTAGAAGTCGTCCCAATTCCCCTGGATAGTTTTCACCATTATTAAAAGGTCATGGTATTTTCCGTCAGTTCCCTTGACGTAATCTCTCAATCGAGCCTGTTCTCTGAAATCTAGACGGGTGGCCGCTTTTATAGCTGGTTCCTGAACATCCACAACCAGTTCCGCAGCGAGTTTTTCGATACCTAGGTCCATGGCTAGTTGAACGAGACACTGAAGCATCAATGGACCCAAACTTTTTCTTCGGTAATCGGGATGAACCATTATCCGAATGTGTCCAATATGTCGTAGACATTCTGCCTTAGGCTTGTGAAGTTGAATATCGGCCACAATATTGCTGTCCAACATGTTGATTGCCACGAGAGGTAAAATCTTTTCGTGGTTTAGTCTCTTTACCCATGATTTGAAAGCTTCAGGCTTCACAATATCATCTCTTAGAAACCATTTTTCATGATCAGGGATGTTGGAAAAGAAATTCAGTAGGCTAGGCTCGTCATCCGGACTGGCTAGCCTTATTAGAATCGGTGTATTGTCCTTCAATCTGATTTCTTTTTTGAAATCTTCCAACATTATGATTCTCCTTGAAGTAATGGCTACACGATTTTTCCAGTCGTCCCGAAATTTTGCATTCTCGTCATAAACTTTATATGCTGAAAAAAACTTCTCTGGCAGCAGAAATAGAAAATGTTATTATACCTCATAAAATCTCTTGTCCCAAAAGGATTTAATGGACAGAAACTACAAATATTGAGGTAGAGTCTATGGAAGATAAGGAAAAACTGGTTCTCGATGAAATGAAAAAGGCCGGCAAGCCTGTAAGACCTGGAGACGTAGCCAAGTCCGCTGGAATTGATTCTAAAGAGGTGTCCAAGATAATAGATAGTTTGAAGAAGAAGGGATTAGTAAATTCCCCGAAACGTTGTTTTTACGCTCCTGTAGAATAACAAGCCAACAGTATTTTTGTCATTGATTCGACGTTTAGCTGGTCCTTTTCACCGGATGAGTTAAAATTCGGATTTTTTTCACTGCTCCGACGGTTGAATAATGCTCGCTTATAGTTATTGAGCGCGTATATTTTGGCCAAAATAATTGGGTTAGCTATCCTTGACATTGAAATCTCCGAATGTTAGCAACTTGTTCCCATGAGTGTTCATTCTGTTAAGAAGTCTGATAAGCCACTTCCATTGAATCCAAGCCACGTCCACCTCTTGGGAGCCTGCGGGGTAGGAATGGTTGGCCTAGCCAGGTTGTTTCTAGAATCAGGGGCTCAAGTCACAGGATCAGATCAGTCGGTTTATCCACCAATGAGCGATGTGCTAAACGACCTGGGGATCAAAATAGTCGAAGGGTATCACCCAAAAAATCTTTCAGAATTACCCGAACTGGCGATCATTGGCAATGTCATCCGACCTGAAAATCCTGAGGCCCGTGAAGTCATAAGACTCGGAATGCCTTACACTTCAATGGCCGGAGCTCTCGAAAACTATTTTCTGAATGGAAAGAAGCGCCTTGTGGTTTCTGGAACACATGGGAAAACGACTTTGACGTCAATGATCGCCTGGATTTTGTATGACCAGGGGCTTGATCCTGGTTTTTTTGTAGGGGGAATTCCGACAAATTTTGGCTTTAGCAGTAGGCTTGGTAGAGGAAATTATTTTGTCATAGAGGGAGATGAGTACGATACTGCGTTCTTCGACAAGACTCCGAAATTTCTACATTATAGAGCAGACTTAGCTATTGTTTCGTCAATAGAATTCGACCACGCCGACATATATCAGAGCATAGATCAGATCAAATCTCAGTTTCTGGCGTTCTTGTCTGCAATGCCCGCCCAAGGAATTGTCATAGCTTGTTCAGATTACGAGACAGTACGGAATGTGGCTGAATTCAGCGGTCGTCAAACGCAGCATTATGGATTGAAGGATGGGGCGGAGTGGACGGTAAGAATTCTGGAACAAAGACCAAATGGCTTGACCGTCGGGATATATCTGCATGACCACTTTGTGTGTCAGGGAGAATTGCCGTTCGTCGGAATCCACAATGCGCTAAATTGCCTGGCAGCTATAACGACTGTTTCAAATCTTGGATTGGAACCTGAAACCGCTATAAAATCGATGGAAAAATTTCGGGGAGTCCAAAGACGCCAACAAATTTATGAACACGAATCAGGTGTTACTATTATAGATGATTTTGCGCATCATCCCACTGCAGTAAAAGTTACCTGTGAAGCTGTAAGGTCAGCCAACCCCGGCAAACGGGTGGTAGCGGTATTTGAACCTAGGACAAATACTTCCAGGAGAAGCATTTTTCAACGGACATACGTAGATTCTTTCTTGTCAGCAGATTTGGTGGTCTTGAGAGAACCGCCCGTGGGAGCAAGCGACAATAGCGCTGATCTTTTCAGTTCCAGGCAACTCGCAAAGGATATCAATTCCAGGGGCGGCAGGGCACAAGCTTTTGACAATGGAGATCAGGTGCTGGACTATTTATTGGAGACGGTTAGAGCTGGGGATATAGTATTGATTATGTCTAATGGCAATTTCGAAGGGGTCCGGTCACGCCTGCTTAATCAATTGGGAGGGGGTATACTATGATGGAAGCGGCTTTATACTCCAAGCTAGATAACAATCTGGTGAAATGTAACTTATGCCGCCACGACTGCGCCATTGCGGATGGCAAAAGAGGACTGTGTGGAGTTCGTGAAAATCGTGGAGGGGTTTTATACAGCCTTGTCTATGACAAGATCATATCAACTAATGTGGACCCCATTGAAAAGAAACCCTTCTTTCATTTTATTCCCGGAACCAAATCATTTTCTATTGCCACAATGGGATGCAATTTCAGGTGTACATTTTGTCAGAACTACTCAATTTCGCAACCACCCCATGAATCGGGTGAAATAATCGGTCAAAATATCGCTCCGGCTCAACTAGCTGAAATGGCCGTGAATCTTGGTTGTGAAAGTATAGCTTACACATATACCGAACCAACCATATATTACGAACTAGCCAGAGACACCATGATTCAGGCCCGAAAAAAAGGGCTACTGAACTGTTTCGTGACAAACGGTTATATGTCCAGGGCGATGCTTGAGGACTCTAGAGGTCTCATAGATGGAGCCAATGTTGATCTCAAGGCCTTCAACGATGACTTTTATAGAAAATATTGCAATGGCAAACTGAAAGGCGTTCTGGACACACTGAAGTTTTTGAGGCAAATAGGGGTGTGGCTAGAAGTCACTACCCTGTTGATCCCGGGATTGAACGATGACATAGATGAAATCAAGCAGCTAGTTCGTTTTATCAAGGCTGAACTAGGCCCTCACACGCCCTGGCATGTTAGTCGGTTCTTCCCGAGATATAAGGAAACAGGAATCCCACCTACGGATGCCGTGATTTTGCGTAAGATTCGCCAAATAGGACTAGATGAAGGTCTCTATTACGTTTATACCGGCAATATACCTTGGGAACCCGGAGAGAAAACTTTTTGTCCAGGGTGCTCATATACTCTCATAGACAGGTCGGGATACACGATTAAGAAATATGCCATAAAGGACGGGCTTTGCCCTAAATGTAAATATAAAGTTGAAGGTGTAGAACTTTAAAGGAAACGAGGATTCAATGGATAGAAAGAAGGGAGTTCTGATATCGCCCTCAATATTGTCTGCTGACTTCAGTAAGCTGGGTGATGAAATAAAGAGTGTCCAGGATGCAGGTGCAGATTGGCTCCATGTGGATGTAATGGATGGTTCATTTGTTCCAAACATAACGATCGGGCCGTTGGTGGTGGCAGCAGCGAAGAAGGTGGCCGAGATTCCTCTGGACGTCCATTTGATGATCAATAATGCGGACCATTATCTCGAGGATTTTCAGCAAGCTGGAGCGAACATTCTTGCAGTTCATCCTGAGGCTTGTCCTCACTTGCACAGGACTCTTACACGAATTAGAGAACTGGGTATGAAGTCAGGCGCCGCACTAAATCCATCTACGCCATTGTGCTTTGTGGAGAACGTGCTAGCAGAAATAGATGTCTTAATGCTAATGACAGTTAACCCGGGATTTGGTGGGCAGTCTTTCATCAGGACCATGATCCCTAAGATTTCGGCTGCCAGGAAAATGATTGATGATGGTGGCTATGACATTCTCTTGGAGGTAGATGGTGGTGTCAGCCCGAAAACTGCTCCCAGTTTACGAAAAGAGGGCGTCGATGTTTTTGTAGCTGGAAGCGCTGTTTTTGGATCTCCTCCCTACGATTCGGCGATTCGTGAGCTAAGAGGCTGAAAAGATTCACTAGGCATCGCTCATAGGCACAACCCATCCGGGTATCTTTTCGCATCTTTTTATAATTTGTCATGCTCGCAAGTTTTCAGAAGTAGTTCGATCATATGAAAAAACAAAAACTGGTAACAACATGAGAATATTTGCTCAGGCTATTGTAATAATGTGTATTTTAATTGCGTGTTGTATGATGTTTCCCAGCTCATCATTGTCGGTTAATACATATGACGCTGCCCCAAAAATAAAGAAGCTCAGCATGCCTAACTTGGAAAAGGATCCTGGTTACCTGTTTTTGATGGCCGAAGAATCGGAGAGCCGTGGTGACACCAACGCAGTTCTCGAGTACTTCAAGAAGGCTATAGATCTAGATCCGACCTCAGAATACCTGAATATACGTTTAGCTACTGCATTGGCTAGGAACAGAAAAATTGCAGATGCCCTAATTGTAGTCCGCAACGCGACAACCCTGAACCCAGATTCGTCAGAAGCTTTCGCTCTCTTGGGAAAGATTTATACTGTCACAGGCGATTCTCTCAGAGCTATTGACGCTTACAGCCGAGCCTTGGAACTAAAACCTGGTGATCGTGATTTATACGTTTTTCTTGGGTCTCTTCAAGCTTCCCACAAATTACTCAAAGAATCCGAAAAAACATTCAACCGCATGATCGAGCAATTTCCTGATGAAAAAGATGGATATTTCTATTTAGGTAAGGTTTACGTTGAAGATGAGCAATATGATAAGGCTATAGAAATATTTACTAATTTGGCAGAAAAAAAAGGAGACAGCGCTGCTCA
>Ga0067045_1029474_pt1 | contig 20557 bp, 20 predicted proteins | sample TerdegcTABiofilm_FD_59184 | JGI IMG/M metagenome (GOLD analysis project Ga0067045, IMG submission 59184) | Combined Assembly of (Gp0054472, Gp0054536) Wastewater bioreactor microbial communities from Singapore -Terephthalate degrading...
TATACCCTCTTTACTCCAAAATCATTATTGTTCAATGGTAGACCTGTAAATGTTACCTTGTTCTCATACGTCTCCGAAAATGTATATATTGTCTTATTCATATTATCCCTGATTATAGCAGTTACTTTACTTAAATCAATAGAAGTCAGGTCTGTGCTGTTCTGAATTGCTGTAAACTCAACAGATACTGGTGGATTTTCGATGTTATCATTTTCAGATGGTTTTAAGACTACGATTTCAGGTGGAGAATTACAACCAGTAGATGAAGACTCACTCTTATATCCTGACAAAATTGCAATTGAGACAAATAAAAACGAGAGTATAAAAACACTAAAATATCCTCTCATAAATTCCTCCAAAGTTTATTCTTAGTTTTCTGATTTTTGGATAAACTACACGATAGATAGATAGGTGTGAGAACTGAAATTTCTTATCTCATACATCAATACCCCCGGCACTGATGTTTACAAAATTAATTATACAGAATTCAAAAAAGAATGCAGAAAAATTTTTATTCTCTCTTAAAATGCCCATAAGTTTTAAAATCCTAAAAAGTTCTCCCATAATATCGCCTTCAGCACTTCAGCTCTTCAGCTCTACATCGCTTCGGTACACTCAATTACTCAGCGACCTTGGTATTAAAAGGACATTGAGTAGGCGAAGCCTTATCGAAATGTCCATCTTGGCGGTGGCTTCGATACGCTAAAGCTACTCAGCCACCTTAATAGTCCTATCACCTTCAGCACTTCAGTCTTCAGCACTAAATAACTGTGGTCTGTGGACTATGGACTGTGGACTATAATATACTTACGCACCCGACTGATTGAAATTACCCTTCTTTCTTATGGCAGGTGAGGAGGCCGCAGTTCTTTCTGCACTTTGCCATAATACTTCGCATCTTCTCTGCTATATCGGAGTTAAGAATATCTTTCAGCTTTTCTCTCCTGACATTGCCGATTGCGTTACCGTTGTTGAAGTTTCGCATATGGGCACAGAGGACGATATCGCCCGTGAGTTCCAAAAAAATATTCTTATTGTGTGAGTCACAGACTGCCTCACCGGTAAATTCCGGATTTCTTATATAACTTACGAACCACTCAACATCACTTCTTGAGAGAAAGACGAACGGGTCATTTTTATATTTTTCATAGACTGATTCTATTTGCTGTATTGCTTCTTCTTTCTCTCTAAAGAAGTGTTCATTAAAAAACCTATCCTCCTTTGATACCATTGCAAATGTCGGATTAATAATCTGAAAGAGGACACCGCGCACACCGAGAGAACGGACAAATTCTATGTACTCAGAGAGATACCTGATGTTTTCATCGAAGATAATGGTTGTAACTGTAATTTCAGTCGTTGAATCCGACGATAATTTATTGATACTAACTAGTTTTTTTATTGTATCCAGTGTCTTCTCAAAGGCGTCCTCTCTACCCCTAAGCCTATTATGGATATCAGGCAGATGGCTGTCGAGCGAGACGGTAATATATGTTGGTCCATCTGTAATAAGCCTTCCTGAGGTCTCATCGTCAAAACGGTATCCGTTTGTAACGCAGGCAGACTTTAGTCTTTTTTCTCTTATGTAGCGGGAGATTTCAAAGAACTCATCTCTGTGAATAGTAGGTTCCCCGCCGTTGATTACAACTATTCCATTGGGATTAAGCTCGCAAAACTGGTCGATTACATCCTTAAATTCACCTATACTTAGTTTGTCTTCAGGGTCTTTATATGTCCAGAAGTGACACTGCTGACATCTGAGATTGCACTCTCTTGTAATGGTGAGATACAGATAGCGCGGCAGACTCATAGAGAGCGCATATTATAATCCTTTTGGCAGAATTTAAAGAAAGAAAACAGAAAAATATCCAAACAAACAAAGCAAACAATGGTCTGTTTTTATTTACCCAAAACCCAGTTTTGTGTTATAAACATCCTTGCCTGTTTTTGTGAGGTGATTATGCAGGATGATTTTAAGAAGATTGAAAATCTGAGCAGGATACTCAAAAAGAGATTCGGCAGGATTCCAGAGACACTCCTTGTGCTTGGCTCGGGACTCGGATTTGTTGCAGATATTCTTGAGAATAAAACCATTATCCCATATAAATCACTAAAAGATTTTCCGGTCTCGACGGTTGCAGGACATGAAGGCTTACTTATAAAAGGAGACTTAAACAAAAAAGATGTTCTGCTTATGAAGGGGAGATTTCATTATTACGAGGGGTATTCGATGCAGCAGATCGCCCTTCCGTTCAGGGCAATCTTTTATTCGGGTGTAAAGAGAATGATAGTCACAAATGCTGCCGGAGGCATAAATAAGAGTTTCAGAAAAGGCGATATAATGCTGATTACCGACCATATAAATCTCATCGGGGATTCGCCACTAATTGGCAAAAATTACGAGAAGCTCGGGCCGAGATTCCCGGATATGACCTATGCCTATTCAGAGAGACTAAGAGAGATTGCCATAAAGTGTGCAAGGAGATTAAAAATAAAGCTGCAAAGCGGTGTATATGCAGCAATGCACGGACCAACCTATGAGACACCTGCCGAGATAAGATATCTCAGGACAATCGGTGCCGATGCTGTTGGTATGTCAACCGTGCCTGAGGTAATCGTGGCAAATCATATGGGAGTAGAGGTTCTGGGATTTTCGGCAATTACGAATATGGCTGCAGGGATAGAGAAGGTAAAACTCTCGCATCAGGACGTGAGCGATGTTGCCGAGAGAATAAAAGAGAGATTTTATAGCCTCATTGCCGGGGTCGTAAAAGAGTTATGAAGAAGATTCATCAGATATTATTCGAGCACTCCTCTGCGGTAATGAAGAATGCTTATTCACCGTATTCCAAGATAAAGGTTGGTGCTGCCGTTATCACAAAGGACGGATTTATCTTTGCGGGCTGCAATGTGGAGAATTCGAGTTATGGTGCGACCATCTGTGCTGAACGGGTTGCCCTTACAAAGGCAATATCCGAGGGATTCAGTAAATTTAAGGCTATCGGCATAATTTCGAACAGGTTCGATTTTATTCCGCCCTGCGGTATATGCAGACAGTTTATCCTTGAACTTGCGCCGGATATCGATGTATATCTCTTCAACTCAAAAGGCGATTTTAAGAAATTCAGGATATCAAAACTTCTGCCCAAGGGGTTCAGGATAGGAGAATAAATATGGGATACAGGGAGATTATTCAATCTGTAAGAAACGAAGGACGAAATACCCTGACTGAATATGAATCCAAAAAGATTCTGCGTGAATTCGGGATTCCGGTTGTGAGTGAATATTTCATAAAAGACATATCAGAACTGAGAGAGCTCTCACACATAAAATTTCCTGTTGTGGCAAAAGGGATATCAAAGAGCATTGCCCACAAGACCGAAAAGAATCTCGTAAGACTCTATATCAAAAACGGGGACGAACTAAGAAGAGAGTTTGAAGAGCTCAAATCTGTAGACGGCGTCGAGGGCGTCCTTGTATCCAGTCAGATTACCGACAAGAGAGAGTTTCTGCTCGGCCTGAAATTTGACCAGCAGTTCGGATATACCGTTGTATTCGGGCTCGGAGGAATCTTCACGGAAGCACTAAAAGATATCTCCATCAGGGTCTGCCCTGTATCGGATGAGGATGTTATGGAGATGCTATCCGAAATCCGCTCATCGAAGCTTCTGGGTTCTATCAGGGGATATCCGCCTGTAAATTCCGAAAAACTAAAGGAGATGATTATCTCCCTTTCAAAACTGCCGGAGAAGATACCTGAGATATCCGAGGTCGACATAAATCCCGTTATGTTCGAAGACGGAAATCCTGTCGCTGTCGATGCCCTTGTTGTACTGAAAGATTAAAATCTATCTTCTTATCCACCAGAGGTCTCTGCCTATTGGCCGGTAGTTTCTCTTTCTGAAGATAAAGAGGAGAGCCATACCAGCGACAAATCCACCGATATGAGCCCACCAAGCAACTCCTCCGGTCGATGCATTCTGGACGCCGAGGCTTAAGACCCCGGAGAAGAACTGCATAATAAACCAGAAACCGAGCACAATAAGTGCCGGAAGGGCTACAAAATCAATATAAAAAAACAGAACAATCAGTACAACGACCCTTGCAGTCGGATAAGAGAGCATATACGCTCCCAGTACTCCGGCAATAGCACCGGAGGCGCCTACTGAAGGAATGGTCGATGAAGGATTAAAGAGGATATGCGTAAGGCTTGCTATCAGACCACAGAGAAGATAGAAGACGAGATAACGCAGGTGTCCCATCCTGTCCTCTACGTTATCCCCGAATATCCACAGGTACAGCATATTACCAAGGAGGTGAAACCAACCCCCGTGCAGAAACATAGAGGTAAAGAGCGGAATAATCCTTTCGGCCGCACCGATATAGACAATCCGGTCTCCGGCAATGTAATAACTTGCAAAGAACTTTGCAGGGACGACCCCGAAATTACCAAAGAGCAGATTCAGCCTGTCACCCAGCGAGACCTCGACCAGAAAGAAGAAGATATTCAGGATAATCAACGTTATATTGACTATCGGGAATGTCCTCGACGGTATATCATCCTTGAGTGGAATCAATTATGTCATCCTTTCTTATCCCAAAACACCTGAATGCGTTATTTAGTACCGTATCGGAGAGTCTTTCGATACCCGTCCCCCTCAGAGCCGACACGAATTTGTATGTCTCGGCAATATAGGCAGGTTCATTTCTCTTTCCCCTGTACGGGACCGGCGCCAGAAACGGGGCATCTGTCTCGATGAGAATACGGTCGTCGGGCAAAAATCTTGCCACCTCCTGCATCTCTGTTGCTTTTTTGAATGTAACAATCCCCGGGATGGAGATATAAAACCCCATATCGAGAACCGTCTTTGCCTGCTCCCTGTCCCCCGAAAAACAGTGAAAGACCCCTCTAATCTTCTTTCCGGCAGATCTGATAATATCAACGGTCTCCTTAAAAGAATCCCTCGAATGTATAATAACAGGGAGATTCATCTCTGATGCGAAACCGAGAAAATCTGCAAATGTATCCTTCTGGATATTCTGCGGCGAATGATTGTAATAAAAATCCAGCCCAATCTCACCTATGGCAACCATTTTACTGTCAGAAGACTCTCTTCTGATTCTGCCGAAGATTCTGTCGAGCCTCTGCCTGTACTCGTTCCTGTCTTGCACTCCCAGGTCAGCATCGTGAGGATGAACGCCAAGAGCATAAAAAAGACCGAATCTGCCGGCAATCTCTATTGTACTATCAAAATTATCCGCCCCGTAACCCGAACCTATAGTTATCAGATATCTTACACCGGCCTCTCCGGCGCGATTTATAGTCTCTGCGATATCATTTCTGAACTCAGGCGATGCAAGATGTAGATGTGTATCAATCATACTTAAAAAAAGACCCGGCTGCAGAATATAACAATTAAAAACATTTATGCAATATGAATTTTGCATTTACAAAATCAAAATAGTCGTTTACTTGTTTCTTTTTCAGGAGGTGAGCCTATGTATCTAATCGGAAAAGTAACCTATTCACAGATACACTCGCTCTTCCCGAGAGAGGCCGCTCTCGTAAGAATATCAGATGAAAAAAAGTTTGAAGATTACAACTCCGCACTTGAATACTGCCGTACCCTCAGGGTAAGCGGTGACTACTCGTTCGTACCCGTTGAAATTCCTGAAAAGAAGAGCAAACCAAAAAAGAGAAAAACCCCCGGATAGAGCTCTTGTCAAAAATTTGCCATATCAATGATTCTGTGTTTTAATAACGGCTATGTTAGGAAATGAAAAGAGACATCACAGAAGAGCCCCGGCTTCGATAGATGTCGAATACAAACTCGGGGAGAATACCGGCAGATGCACGGCCACAGACATATCCCAGAACGGAATATTCCTGAACATCAGCCCGCCGCCCGAAATCGGAAGCCGCATATATATCTCATTCGTCCTTCCCGGATACTCAAAACTGCCGCCGCTCAAGATTGTAGGTAAAGTCGTAAGAATAGTAAATGCCGGAGAGGGTCAGCTCCCCGGAATAGGGGTGGAGTTCGACCTTATCTATGCAGAGTCGAGGGAGACCATAAGGTCCTTCATCAGGAAGATCCTCGGCCCGACAGTTGTAATATCAAAGCAGAAAGACGCGGGAATCAAAGGCAAATATTACCGGCTGGATTACAAGAATATTGCCCAGAAGGGCCCTTTCGAGACAGAGGCCACCGGTGAAGACGAAAAGAACATAAGCGAGTTTTCATCCCTCAGACTAAAAGAGACCGACCCCGGACGTATTGCGCTGATATTCAGGATATCCTTCTTTGTCATTCTGGCAGGTATTCTCGGTTATGCACTTTATGTACTCGCAAAGTACCTTCTTATGTAACCTGTAATATGAACCTGTTACTTATCCTCCTTCTGACATATATTACAGCGACCCTTGCGGCAAACTCCTCACACCGGTCGGATTTTCACAGGCTGAATCTGCCACTCTATGCGTATGTAATATTTTACACAATAATCTTTTTACCGCAGGCGATATTTATGCACGTCTTCTATCAGGGGTATGTCTTTATGTATTTCCTGCCGGACCTGATAATAAAGATATATCCGTACCGTCTTTATGTCACTCTTCTCTTCGTTGCGCTCTATTATCTCTTCTTTTATCTTATTATCAAGGTTACCGAGAAGAACCTGAACGACGGGAAGAGACATAGCATTTATCTCAGGATGGTCTTCTTCTCGGTCCTTACATTCTTTCTCTTAGTATTTCTCTACAAACGTGTAATATTTACCGGCACGATTCAGGACTATCTCTCAGGGACACTCAGACCGTTGTATAAAAGTGCGGCGGGATTTCTGGCTGTCGAATACATTATTGTTCTGCTGCTGTTCAATAAATTAATTGTTCCTAAAATCAGGAAAATTGCCCTTTAATTACCGATTACCGATAACAGATCGGGCAAAACCTTAATCTCATCTCTTCCGGATATCAGTTAATCAGACTGCAGCCGCAGCCTCCGGCGTTTTCAACCGGTATTTCCGAGCAATCGGGGTCGCATTCGCAGTCCGGGTCACAGCCGTATGTCTCATCGCATCTGCATTCCCCGGATGTGTCGACTTTAAGAATATCCTTTGAAGAAACAACGTCAGTAATATTTGACGTGTCTGCAGTACCCGTATCTTTGTAAACATCAGCAACCACTAAATCCGTTAACTCAGAACCGGCATCCGGTAATACATCCGTAAAAGATGTATCTGACGAAACATCGGGAAGGATATTTATATCTGCAGCGGCATCGGGAAGGATATCTACACCTGCATCAGGAACAATATTCGTACGTGTACAGAGAGAAAAGTTATCTGTCAGGCCATCGTATGTTACGGGTATATTCTTTGTGCAGGTATATTCGGCACCGAAGGAAGTGCAGTCATTGTTGATCGAACAGAAAGCGGAACAGTAATTGCTGTAACATACTCCTGTCCTGCATTCCGTGTTTGATGAGCAGGACTCTCCGACATCCTTTGTCCCTATGTAATCGTTACACACACTCACAAGGGCAGAACCGGCCCTGAAAACAGTACAGGCCTTACCGGACGGACAACCCTTATTGCTCCTGCATCCCAAAGGTGTGTTGCAGGCCTTCAGAGTGGCATTCGTGGTTTCGTCCAGACTAACTGTTATGGTCTCACACTTCATATTCTGAGGACAGTCACCGTCTGTAACACAGACACCGGAACAGACACCGGAGGAAAGACACATATTGTTCTTGCAGAATATATCATCTCCGGTATTGAGCGGAGTATTGTTGATATCACCGCATTTCATACCTGCATCCACAGCCTTGGTGCTGAGCGGATTATCACAGTACGGGTCATTCGTGCTCTGCGGGATACAATATGGCTCCAGACAATAAGTTGTCGTCTTACCTTCAAGGTTTACATAGGGTTTACATACGAAGCCGTTTTTGCAATCTGATATTCTGCTGCATTCGTAATATTTGTCCGGGTTGTAAAGGTAGCAGATACCGTCCTTGTCGTCCTGCTTGAGCGTCCTCTTGGTTCCTCCGCCGCCATACCCGCACATCACCGCCTGAATCGTATAACAGGAGTAGTTGTCGTAAAGGTCGGCAAGTCCGAAAAAGTGCCCCAGTTCGTGAAGGGCGATCGTCTCTACATCCATCCTGTTATAACTCCCCGAAGTACTCCATGTATAATTTACGCCGTTGAACCTCATATCTGCTTCTATAATGATACCATCTTCCCTAATTGAGGGGACTGTGAAGGCTATCGCCTGTGCACCTGCCTCCGGGGGCCATTCACTCTTGTTTTCCACAAAATCTATTGTATTCTTTCCGTCAAAATATCCAACCCTCTCTGTTGTCTTCCCGAGATAATTTACCTTCAGGTCCACTGTATATGTCCCGCAGTTTACGCCCGTCCAAGAGCTGAAGGCATTATTGATGGCGGTAAATTCGCTGTCCCCCGCAATATCTGCCGACCCGAGTTCATTTATGGAATATTTCACCGGCATATCGGCGCCTAACCAGTGTGTCTCCCCGAATACATCCATACCCTCTTCCTGATATGCCTCCTTGAGCGTCTTGAATGAAGACATTATTGTGAAAACCAGTAAAACCACTAAAAAGAGATAAATCCTTCTTTTCATATAAATCTCCTTGCCGAGGGAGTTATACTAAAATATAATACTCACCGAAATAAAAATAAAGATGAAGCCCGCCGATATGTAAATAATGTCAGAGGATATTACTGCTTTTTCTTTAGAAGCTTCGAGGCAAGCTTATCACCCAGCTGTTTTCTCATAAGCTTCTCTATCCGCTCGCTGAATTCCCGCTGTTCTTCCTCTGATTCGAAAATAAACCTGATGCCCATCCCCTGCGGAAGGGTCGTATTCCCGGAGACCTCTTCTTTCTCTCTCACCCATACTACCTCTGCATTCAGCGTAATATCGGAATCACTCTGGGGGAGTTTTATGATAAACCTGAACCTCGTCCCCACCGGAAGAAATGCGGACGTTCTGATAAATGTCCCGCCGAGTGATATGTTGTTGACATAATCATAAAAAAACGTATTGGTGTGAGTATAACTTACCGGAATCTCAATAGGAACCCTTGCAGATTCCCTTCTGTCCTGCGGATTATCTGCCATAAACTTTTATCTTCTCCTTTAGGTCTGAAAGACTGATGCCCAGCTTCTCGGAAACCGTATTCAGGTCTCCGTTGTATATATTCATCGCACTATTAATTATCTCCTTTTCGACCTCACAGAGCGGCTTGACCCTTATAAATCTGTCTGCGTAATTCATATAATCCCTGAGGCCGGTTGCCTGAAAAATTACGGAAGATTCGTCTATACTCTCCTGTGTGGCAAAGAGAACAGAACGGATAACGACATTCTTGAGTTCCCTTACGTTGCCCGGCCAGTTATATGAGAGGAGCTTCTCTTTTGCCGCCCTTGTAAACGAAAGCTCCCTTAAGGGAGCAAATCTCTTCAGAAACGTCTCCGCAATCTGTATGATATCCTCCCGTCTCTCCCTCAGGGCCGGGATATGGAGATGGACCACACCGAGCCTGTAATACAGGTCTTCCCTGAACTGCTCATTTCTGGCAGCCTCTTCGAGATTTTTATTGGTTGCGGAAATAATCCTCGTATTGACAATTATCGGTTTGTTGGAGCCGACAGGCCTTACCTCACCATACTCAATAGTGCGTAATATCTTTGCCTGCAGCTCAAGAGGCATATCTCCTATCTCATCCAGAAAGACCGTTCCGTCGGTTGCCTCCTCAAAAATACCCTTCCGGTTCGAAACTGCACCGGTAAAGGAGCCCTTTATGTGACCAAAGAGTTCGCTCTCGATTACGTCCTTTGCAACAGAAGAACAGTTGAGCGGAATAAAAATCCTGTCAGAGCGGGACGAATTCCTGTAAATTGCGCGTGCTACCAGTTCCTTTCCGGTCCCGGACTCCCCGGTTATCAGAACGGGGACTTCCGTCGGTGCTACCTTCCTGATAACGGCAAAGAGTTCCTTCATCTTCGTCGAAAAACCGATTATCCCGCAGAACTCGTTGACATCGTCAGGCTTCAGTGCGGCTTTCTTCTCCTCTGTCCTGAAGACCAGTTCGGTCTTACCCACCCTTATCACTGACCCGTCTTTGATTTCGGCTTCACGGGTTTTGACCCCGTTTACAAAAGTCCCGTTCTTCGAAAGATTGTCCCGTATAAAACAGATATTCCTATCAAAGAAGAACGTGCAGTGCTTTTCCGAAATATATTTATCCTCTATCCTTATGTCGGAGTTTTTGCCGGAACCAAGTACTGTCTGCTTCCCCTTTTTCAGTTCGAAGAATCTTTCATCATCATTGCCTGATTTTAATACCAGAAAGGCTGCTCCGATATCTCCCCTCTCGTCATCCTCCTGCAATATCGCCGTCGAGCCCGAATCACCAGACACCCTGAGACTGAACAGAAAGGAGAGATTACCTGCATTAAGCACGTCTCCGTCTTTCAGCACCTCTTCTGACTTTACCTTCTTGTCGTTTATCGTAACAGGATTCCCGCCCGACGGCCTGAGAAAATACTCCTTACCCCGGTTAATCAGTTCAAAATGAAATTCCTCGAGTCCTGACTGCGGGAGAGAGATATCACAGAGAAGGGACGAACCTATCTTCACTTCGCTCTTCTCTATCTTCAGAACCACACTCTCTTTGCCGTCCTTAAGAACCGAGAGTGCCGCCTCTGTCTCTCTACCTCTTAGACTCATCCAGTCTTCTAAGTCCTTCCATAATGAGCCCGTCGGTGCTCCTGTTGATTGTGGAACCAAGCATTAAAACGTCCGGGTCGAGGCTGAAAGTCCCGTCTTCCCATCCGACTATCTGGTAGAAGGCCTCCTCACCCCTGAGTCCTCCGAAAATGGCATCGACAACCCTTCCGGAATCCAGATAAATCTCACCCGTGCCCCTGCTGCCCGTAATCGAAAGAAGTCCGGTTCTTCTCGCATTCGAGAGAATCTGCAGTATGTCCGGAATGGAAATCTCGGAGAGAGAACCACTGACACCTCTCTGTTTCTTCTCCTCATATGAACGTTGCTGATTGAAATTCTCGATAGTCTTCTTGGCCTTCAGCACAAAGACATCGGCGGAATACGGTTTGGTGATATAATCCACAATTCCGAGATTCAGCCCGCGCTCCACGGAAGACGGGTCACTGACCTTGGAAAGGATAATTACCGGAATATTCGAAAATCTGCTGTCCTTACGGATTGAATAGATGAAATCGAATCCGTCGTTGGGCGTTATATCCACCTCCGTTATAATCAGGTCGAAGGTAGTATTTTTGAGAGCCTCCTTAGCCTTCTCTGTATCCTTCACAACAACCACATTAAAACCCTGCTGGGTCAGCTTGAAGTCCAGCATAGAGGCATTCTCTGCATCCGGGTCTGCCACCAGTACCCATGGACTTGCAGCAAGAAGCTTCTTCTTCATCTCCTCGTTTGTCAGTATCTGCGCAAACATCGATACATATTTCGGGTCGAAAAGTATATCCGCATTCATCCTCAGAATATTCAGCGCCGTATTTACGTCGAAGGTCTTTTTTGCATAGTTATCCGGATTGTGAATCATATCCTCGAATGCATCGATAAGTGCAATTATCCTCGAACCGCGCGGAATCCTGTCCTGTGACAATCCGTCGGGAATACCAGATCCGTCATAAAACTCATACAGATGAGAGAGAATATTTACTGTCTCCTGCGGAAGACTCACTTTCGAGAAGAGTGTCACAGGCAGATTGTATGAAGATTTTGCCGCCTCGAGATATTTATCGTCAGAGTGAATCGATAAAAGAGTGATATGCATATCCGACCTCTTGCCGGTCTCGTGCAGATATGCCGCAAGTTCGATGTGGAATATCTCCTCTTTAGAGGCCCCGAGTCTCTCTGCAAGTGATACCGATTTCTTGGCAACCGCAGATGAATGTCCCTTCTGCCCGCCCTTCATCGTATCCAGAATATTTGCAAAGGTATTTATCAGCTCCAGAAGCTTTTCGTCCGCAAGGGCCCACATACCGGTAACCTTGCCGGCAGACTTGTCAACAACTATATCCTTTGTGTCTTCCTTAAGCATAATATCGGGAAGCTCCGCAATAAGCGGTGAGAGCTCTGTCTCCGTAGTCCCCGAAAGGTCCGGCAGACTCTCTGCGGGCGGCTGTGCCACGGACTCGCTCTCCGACTTCTGGCTGAAAATCATTCTGACAATTTTATCTATATCCTCGTAGATGCTCTCCTGTATGTTGTCAAAGGCCGAGGCATCGTTGAAAAATCCCTTTTTGATGAGCGCCTCTATTGCCGAGGGAAGAGCCACATATATATTCACACTCATACCCTGCATAATGTTTCTGATTTCGTCCGTCCTCTGGGCCTCGAACGGATATGACATTACAAAGACCACCGCCCCTGATTCGGGCTCGATGTATATGGGCATTGCGTTCAGTCTCTGGGCCCTCTCCGAGGAGATGTAACTGAGCACTCTCTGTGAAAACTTCAGTCTGGAGAGCTTCTCTGTAGATACATATTTGGTCTTTTCGAGTGTGGCAAGGTGTTTCAGAAGAGAGACCTCATTAATCAGTCTGAGCTCCAGAACCGCATTCAGAAAAGAGCCCTGAGACCTCTTTACCCACTCGTCGGCATATTCGAGCTGATACTGGTTGATGAGGCCGAGCTGTAAAAGGGCGTCTCTGATTTCTGCATCCCGCATTATTTATCACCTTTATTCATAAGTTCGATCAGATTCATCTGGGCAAACGGACGGAATCCCGGAGATTCCTCCTGAGGTGAATCCCCGTTGCCTTCCCTGTTCGAACTCCTGAAGAGTGAACGTTCGTACATTTTCTGATATGTCGTCCATCTTTTACCGTCTTCGCGTTCGAATATCTTCTTCCAGTTCTCCACCCTCGCATCCATATCATCGATAAAGGAGATGACGAGTGCCTCCATAGTCATCGGAAGTTTCGGCGACCCTTTCGAGAGGTCACCGTGATGTGAGAGCAGTATGTGCCTGAGTTCAAATGCGAGCTGGTCAGGAAAGTTTTCGGTACCCTGAATAAGTTCGGAGAGGATTCTGTCCCCGATCGCGATATGTCCGATGAGTTTCCCCTCATCGGTATAATCGAAGAAATTCTCGACGGATAACTCCCTTGTCTTCCCTATGTCGTGCAGAAAGGCACCCAGAATGAGCAGGTCCCTGTTAAGCACCTGATAGTGGGAGGCAATAAAATTGGCAACCTTCATCATCGACAGGGTGTGATACAGAAGTCCTCCGACAAAGTTGTGATGAATCTCCTTGGCGGCCGGCGCACGTTTTATCATCTCAACCAGTTTCCTGTCGTCATAGATTCTGTGCACAAGTCTCTTTAGGTCCGGGTCCGTTATCGAGTTGAGGAGCTGTTTTGTCTCGTCCCATAATCTGTTAACCGGAACCGGGCTCGTGGGCAGATAGTCTTCTATGTTGATATCGTTCCGGTCGACCCTGCTTATCGAATTAACCCTGAGCTGAAGCTTACCCTGATAATTCTGGGCAATTCCGTCTACTAGCACTATATCACCCGATTCGAACTTCTCGGAAATCTCCTGTACATTCTCCCAGACCCTTGCCTCGAGGTCTCCGGTCCTGTCTGCAAGAAGAATGTTCAGATACGGGTCTCCCTTCTTGTTGAGCGGTGTCGCCTTGGACCTCACCAGAAAGGGTGAAAGAATCTTCTGCTTTTCCTTAAGGTCTTTTATAAAGACAGATTTCTCTACCATCTTCTCCTCTAAGCAGGAATTACAATTATTACCACTTTAAGAATAAAAATCAAATCAAAAAATGAGGTTATCTTTACTGCGGGGTTTTTACTTTCAGCTTTATTCCGTTTATCTCTTCTATAATTACCCTTGAGCCCTTTTCGATGGTCTTATTCTCGCCGGAATATGCTATCCAGACCGTCCCTCTGTAGAGGACCTTCCCCTCTCTGCCGGGCTCAATGGACTCCTCGACAACCGCACTCTCTCCCACGTATTCGCTGTACTGCTGCTTCACTGCCCTTGCAAAGAGACTTCGTGCCATATTCCTGAAAAGAAAGACAGAGAGACCCGAAAAGACAGAGAAGAAGATAATCTGTACGGAGAGAGATTCAGTAATCCCGAGGTATGTCAGCAGCGCCGTAATGAGTGCTCCCACACCGAGAAAGACGGCAAAGAAGGAAGTTGTCAGAAGTTCAAGAAGAACAAGAAGAATCCCTGCAATTGCCCAGATATATCCGTCCATAACCTACCCCTGTCTCCCCTGTTGCTTGATTACCGAGAGTGCAGAAGCAATAATCGAGGAGATATCGCCGAAATTGGACGGGACAATAAGTGTGTTGTTCGTTCTGGCAAGATGACCGAACTGCTCAACGAGTTTCTCGGCAACCCTCAGCTGGACAGCCTCAATCCCGCCATTCGTTGAAATCGCCTGTGCAATGACACGGATTCCCTCCGATGTGGCACTGGCGATTGCCTTGATTGCCTCAGCCTGACCGACCGCCTCGTTTATCTGCCGCTGCCTCAGACCCTCTGACTCGAGTATCATCTTCTGCTTCTGACCATCTGCAATATTAATGGCAGATTGCTTCTCTCCTTCCGAGTGGAGTATTTTTGCCCTCTTCTCCCGTTCTGCCTGCATCTGCTTTTCCATCGCGTGCAAAACCGAAGTAGGAGGTGAAATATTCTTTATCTCGTATCTCAGAACCTTGACGCCCCAGGCAATAGCGGCCTCATCGATTGCGCTCACAACCGCCTTATTGATATTCGTCCTCTCCTCGAAAGTCTTGTCGAGGTCGATCTTGCCTATCTCGCTCCTGATGGTCGTCTGTGCCAGCTGCGAGAGGGCAAAGTAATAATTCGAGATACCGTAGGAGGCCTTCGCCGCATCGGTCACCTGCAGAAATATCACCCCGTCAACCGTAACCTGCACATTATCTTTCGTAATACATATCTGTTCGGGGATATCGATTGCCTGCTCCTTGAGACTGTGTTTATAGGCTATCCTGTCGATAAAGGGGAAAATCAGATTGATACCGGGCTGCAGGACCTCGTGAAATCTCCCGAGTCTCTCTATAACATAGGCGCTCTGCTGAGGCACTACCTTGACCGCCATAAAAATCAGAATAACAACAACCGCACCTAGAATAACGAAGAACGACATTTTTTATACCTCCTGACTGATTACCACTCAGATGCTATCTTATAAATTTTCAAAAAACAACAGATTTATATCCACCGTTTTCGACCTGATTACATTTTATCGCCTTTTAGTCCCCGCAAAACAAAGTGCCGAATCCTTACTCCTGACTGTAATTCGGAGACTCTTTTGTAATGATTACATCGTGAACGTGGCTCTCCCTGTATCCCGCATTTGTAATACGGATAAACTGGGCGTTCTTCTTGAGCTCTGCAATATTTTTTGCGCCCAGATAACCCATACCCGACTTCAGCCCACCTACAAGCTGATAGAGATTGTCTTTGAGAAGACCCCTATATGGCACACGTCCCTCAATTCCCTCTGGAACAAGTTTTTTTAAGTCCTCCACCTTCTCCTGACCATACCTGTCCTTACTCCCCTTCTGCATCGCAGAGATGGAACCCATTCCCCTGTAAAGCTTGTACGAACGTCCCTGATAGATAATAACTTCGCCCGGGCTCTCTTCTGTGCCGGCAAAGAGCGAACCTATCATAACCGAATCCGCACCTGCGGCGATCGCCTTTGTGATATCGCCCGAGAACCTCACTCCCCCGTCCGCAATAAGCGGTACCTTCTTTTTTGATGCCACTGATGCACACTCCATAATTGCAGTAATTTGAGGAACCCCGACACCTGCAACTATTCTTGTGGTGCATATAGAACCGGGACCGATTCCTATCTTTATTCCGTCTGCACCCGCGCTAATCAGCTCTTCTGCGGCCTCTTTAGTAGCAATATTCCCGGCGACAACGTCAATCTCCCTGAACCTCTGCTTGATCTTTTTGAGCATCTCGATGACATTCTTCGAGTGTCCGTGAGCGGTATCGATAACAATCAGGTCAGACCCGGCAGCAACGAGTGCCTCAACCCTCTCCATTGTATCCTTCGCTGTACCGACAGCCGCTCCTACAATAAGCCTCCCCTGCTTATCCTTGGAAGAGTGAGGATACATAACGGTCCTGTCGATATCCTTTATTGTAATAAGCCCCTTCAGCATATAATTGTCGTCGACCACGGGGAGCTTTTCTATTCTGTTCTTCCTGAGGAGTTCCTCCGCGTCCTTAAGTGAGATTCCTTCTCTCGCAGTTATAAGACGGCGCGTCATTATTTCGCTTACCTGAAGGTCCAGATTCTTCTGGAACCTGATATCCCGGTGTGTAATAATCCCCCTTAGCCTTCCGTTTTTTACAACCGGAATTCCGGATATCTGATATGTATTCATAAGGTTCAGTGCATCCTTCAGTTTCTTCTCGGGCTCTATTGTAATCGGGTCGTTTATGATGAAACTCTCTGACTTCTTGACCTTATGAACCTCGTCGGCCTGGTCGAGGATACTCATATTCTTGTGAATTATGCCGATTCCGCCCTCCCGGGCCATTGCAATCGCGGTCTTTGCCTCCGTAACGGTATCCATTGCCGCGGAGACAATGGGGATGTTCAGTTTTATATTTCTGCTGACATACGTAGTGGTATCAACCTCGGTCGGCAGGACATCGGAGTATCTGGGCAGAAGCAGCACATCATCAAATGTAAGAGCCTCTTTTATCTCAAAACTCATCAGTAAACCTCCTGAGCAACCATATAAACTAACAGAACTGATATTATAAAATTGCAATCTTTACAATTAAAAACTGCCGCGGATAAAAAAAACTGGCAAGAGCTACTTCAGAATAGCTCTTGCCAGCCAAGGAGGAGCCTATAACACATGAGGGCACTAAAACTCTTCTTTGATAACTTCTTCCTTTCTCTTCTTGTAAAACATCACTTCCATAACAGGACCAAGCAGTGTATAAATACCGATCAGGGAAAAGAGCGCAACAGGAAGATTAATTACTACCGAAACATATATCGTTGCAATGAGAATGAGGACCGTTACAGAGAAATTCTTCGGAGTGGGACGAACATGCTTGAAAGTCGGGTATCTGATATTGCTGACCATAAGATACGATACAATTGCTGTAAAAATCACCATATTGACCGGAGTATTCAGCGTGTAAAGTTCGGAAGCGGTAAACGAATGGTTCATAGTCAGAAAGAGTGAAACAACAATACCGGCACCGCCCGGAATCGGCAATCCGACAAAATATTCAGAAGACTGCTTCGAATTTCTGAGAGCAATCACATTGAATCTGGCAAGTCTGAGGGCTCCGCAGGTGGCAAACATAGCAGCTGCCGCTATCCCGAGGATACCTACATCGTAAAGACCCCATTTGTAAAGCAGAAATGCCGGGGCCACCCCGAAAGCAACGAGGTCTGCAAGTGAATCGAGTTGCATTCCGAAAAGACTCTCGGTCTTCGTAAGTCTTGCAACCCTGCCGTCCATCGAATCAAAGAGAATAGAGAAACATATTGCAATGGCGGCCGTAATGAGACCCCTGACGGTACCCGCCGACGCAGATATGATAGCGTAAATACCAAGCACAAGGCTCGATATCGTAAAAAGGTTTGGTAAAACATAAATAATCGGGATCTTTCTTCTCACCGGTATAGTCTCCTCAAAAAACCAAAGACCCTATTAATATATCAAATATCGTTCCAGTTTTATTAAAGGACCGGCAAAGGCAACACATTGATATTATTGGTTTTCCTGACACATCTTCACCCGAAAACGCAAGAAAAACGGGTAAGTTTGTAGCCGGTGCGTAAACAATTACGCACTTTCGGTTAAGGGCCGGGTATAACCAATTCTCTCTTTTTTAATTTTTTTCTTAAAACCGGTTAACACTTTTGCCCGATAATTTACATCCTGCCGGATGCGGAGTTCGACCCCGAACACTTCGTCTTCAGAGGAAGTGTTACCGATACACCCTTTGAAAAGAAGACAGATGACAGAAGATATCATCACAGACTGGGATTTCTGAACGATTTCTACACCGGCATAATGAACATTGACCGGGGTGACGAGGTTCTTCAGGTCGGCACGGTGAGTGCCTTCAGTATACTTAAATACTTTCACAGGCTCAAAAGGGCAAAGGCGATGCTCAGACATCCGGTACCGGCCTTTGAAAAGAACCAGTTCGCCGCATAGGAGGTTAAGATGTATAGTTATGAATTTCACTATTTCCCGGGCGTCAGTTCCTCACACCCGACAAAAACGCCAATGCCGCCTGAACTGCAGGATAATATTCCCGGCAAAAATAACCTCTGATTACTTTTTAAACTAAAATGTGCCTTTGTTAATCGAAAAATAACCTTTGCCCTGTAATCTTCCCCCTTGTGTGGCAGAGAGGAAAATATGTAACTTTCCTCTGAGAGTGTGATTCAGGTAAAAAGCCGGAAAAATACCACTATTCAGAAAATACGGAATTTAATAAAAAATCCCTACTCTCCCTTTACCTGTGTCGTCAGGAAGATCGGAAGGGTCATATGGGAAATCTGGTCGAGGAGCTCCTCGATCTCGTCGATATGCCTGTCCTCGTCATTCAGTATTTCTTCCAGAATCTCCCTTGTAGCGAAATCATTTACCTCGCCGGCAAGTTTTATGGCCTTATTGTAAGCGGCGATTGCCTCTTCCTCTGCCTTGTGGTCGTTGGTCAGCTGCTTGGATACATCAGAGCCGATATAGATCCTGTTGAGTTCCGAGACGACCGGGATTCCTTCCAGAAAGAGTATCCTGCCGATCAGTTTTTCGGCGTGTTTCATCTCCTCGATCGCTCTCTTCTCAAAATGTTTGTGCAGTTTCTCGTATCCCCAGTTGTCACACATCTCGGAGTGCACCATATACTGGTTGATGGCCGTCAGTTCATCGGCAAGCAAGGAATTGAGTGTAGCGATTAATTTCGGATTCCCCTTCATACTTACCTCCTGAAAAAATATTACTTCGGACAGTTCTCGGATTTATATCCGAGTTTACACGCCTTCTTAAGAGCGTCTGCCGATTCCTTGACTTTCTTTGTGTCGGCATAAATCTTACTCATAAGTGCCCAGGCCTGATAATACGTGGGGTAAATATCCATCGACTTCTTGAGATGCATCATTGCAAAATCATAGTCCTTGAGTTTATAGAAGTACTCGGCATAGGCGTAGTATGTCATATAATGATTCGGCGAATTCTCCATCAGGTCCTTAAGTTGTTCCTCTGCCTTGTTGAACTCGCCGTCAGTTATCATTTTCTGTATTTCTGAGATATCCGGCGGTCCGCCCTTCCCTCCGAGTTTTACATTCGAACCCATCGCCTGTGCGTCGTTACAGGAGGCCTGAATGCCGAGTTTGCAGGCCTGCTCGAATGCCTTCTTTGCCTCTTCCTGATTGCCCATACTGTTGTAGGCAAGTCCCAGTCTGTCCCAGAGGTTCCCGTTCTTCTTGTTTACATCGAGTCCCTTCTTGTAATATTCGACGGCCTTATCGTAGTTCCCCTTCATTGCCCACTCATAACCGGCCTCTTCAAGTGCCTTGGTATGTTTGGGGTCGATGGAGACGGCCTGTTCGAAGGCAACGAGTGCATCATCATACTTTGCCTGTGACTGATAGATCTTCCCCTGCTGGTAATAATAATCTGCCGTACCCTCCTTATAAGGATTCTTCATCGCCGGTTTCGGCTGTTTGGAACCCCCGGTAAAGTTACCTGCATTCAGGTCTGTACAGGAGGCCTTTACACCAAGGTCGCACGCCTTCGAAAAATACTCCTTTGCCTTCTCTGCATTGCCAAGGTTTTTATAGATTACACCGGCAAGGTCGAGTGCACCCGGAAAGTTGGGTCTGAGTGTAACAACCTTCGTTATGCTCTGCGCTGCCTCCTGATATTTCCCTTCGGAATTATAGATTTCAGCAAGCTTCTTCAGTGCCCCTATATGCTCCGGATTTACGGAGATTATCTTGTTCAGTATCTCCTTTGCCTTCTCCTTGAAGCCGGCGTAATAGAAATCCTCCGCCTGAAGATACAGGTCTTCTGCCGATTCCTTCTCCTTGCCTGCAAAAGCAGACGTGCAAAGCAGAATAAAAATTCCGATAAAAACTAATTTTTTCATTACTTACTCCTCTCGTTTTGTTTCGTTTTTATTGTCATTACTCAGTTTCTCTATCTCCTTCTTGATCTCCTCAACCTTCTCTTTAAGTTTCTCGACCTCGGATTTGAGCTCGGGTATCTGCGTAATAAGCGCCCTCTGTGTCTTATAGCCAAGTTCCTTTACCGTCTCCTCCATCTCTCTGGTAAGCTCCTCTATTCTCTTCTGCTTTTCCAAAGCGGCCTTCTTTGCGTCCTTTTCACTCTGCTTTTTTGCCGCCTCATCTCCCGGGGGATTCTTCACCGCATCCTTATAGGCGGGTCTTGTATTCTGGAGGTCCGGCGGAAGAGGCATCTT
>Ga0067045_1029475_pt1 | contig 20556 bp, 16 predicted proteins | sample TerdegcTABiofilm_FD_59184 | JGI IMG/M metagenome (GOLD analysis project Ga0067045, IMG submission 59184) | Combined Assembly of (Gp0054472, Gp0054536) Wastewater bioreactor microbial communities from Singapore -Terephthalate degrading...
AGCCGAATCCCTGTACCAAGCAGGGGCATAGCCGTATGGGGTTTCCACAAAGAACCGGTTCCTGTATAGCCCGAGCATTTTATCCCGCGTTTCATCCGGGGGAAGGGTTCGTTCGATAAAACTTTCCCCGATTTCGGGTTTGAACAGGTACAGATCTTCATTGCCGATTCGTTGGAATAGGGAATCTATTACTTCAGAAGGGATCTTCCCCGCAAAGGAACGAATCTCCTCTCCCCGAATATGGGGTTCCGATAACCATCGAATCCTTCCCGGGTCCATTCCCTCTCGCATTAAGTCTTCCTTACTGAAGAAGGAGGAAGGAAAGTAGAACCCCAGCACTCCAGAGGTTTCCTTCTCTGGCAGAGCCCATATCCGGAAGAAGCCCAGTACATGATCGATCCGGAAGGCATGGTAGAATAGATCCGCCCTCCTAAGGCGTTCCTTCCACCACTGGTAATCTTCCGCTTCCATGGAATCCCAGTTGTAGATAGGAAACCCCCAGTTCTGTCCGGTGTGGGAAAACATGTCTGGCGGAGCCCCCGCCCTAAGGTTCCGGTGAAACAGGTGTGGAAAAGCCCACACATCGGCCGAGTCGTCTCCCATAAGGATAGGCAGATCCCCCTTGAGGCAGATCCCCATCCTATCTAGCTCCCTGGCCGCCCGGATGAACTGGTCTTCCAACCGTTTTTGGACCCAGACATAGAAGAACAGCTCTCCATCCCCTTCGTGTAACTTTTTCAAGTTTGCTTCGTTTCCAGGGTACGGAATGCCCCATTCAGTCCATGCTTTCCCTTGGTGACGTCGCTTTTCTAACCGGAAAGCGGCATAGGAAAGAACCCATGGATTCGAATCTATCCAAGATAGTAACTCCTTGGATGAACACAGTTCTTTTTGTCGAGAAGAGAAGATCTGGAACAGTAACTGTTCTTTAAGTTGTACAACTTGAGAAAAGGGTATGCGGTCAAACCCTTCTAGTCGTTTCCGTTCTTTTTCCAGTGCCGCTCTCATCGAGGGATCGAACTCGGGGAGATCTTCCAAACGAAGGTACACAGGATGTAAGGCGAACGCACTGAGGGCACTGTACGGGGAACTTTCCGTTCCTGTGTCGTTCACGGGGAGGATCTGGATAAATCGCAAACCTACCTCGGAACACCAGGTTCCTAAAAGAGGAAGATCGGAAAACTCTCCGATCCCCAGGCTTTTCTCGCTTCGAAGGGCAGAAACCGGGAGGATCACCCCACTTTCGTACCTGGAAAAGCCGGAAAACTGCATGATGCACCTCCTGGATACCGGCTTTCGGAGAACGATCAGTTTTCCCCAAGCTCTCGAAGCCGGTCCCGTATTCGAGCTGCATCTTCGTAGTTTTCCGCTTCGATCGCTTTCTGTAGCTCTTCTTTCAGCCGATTCACCTCTAGTTCTCTTGCAGAGGGCCCCTTTTCTTTTTCTTTCGATTCCTCATCGGAGACTAACTTGATCGAAACCCCTGCTTCGGCAATTACCTGTTCAGCGATATAGATGGGGCATTTCACCCGAACTGCCAACCCTAACGCATCGGACGGACGAGAATCGATTACATATTTCTTCAGCCCCTGCTTCAAGAGTAACCTGGCATAGAAGGTGCCTTCTTTCAGTTCCGTAATCTCTACTTTTTCCAGGGTAATATTCAACTTTTCCAGTAAGGATACGAACAAGTCATGGGTAAGAGGACGGGGCATAGGGACCCCTCCCAATCCAATCAGGATGGAATGAGCTTCCAACTGGCCGATAAAGATGGGAACCGCTAGTTCGGATCCTACCGGCTTGACCAGAACCGCGTTCCCCTGTTCCGTATGGGCTACTGTCCAGATTTCTGCTTCCACGAACATTCCGTCCTTCATGTCTAATACAATTATAAAGAATGGAGAAAAAAAAATCAAACGCCAATTCGGTTTGCATTTTTAGCCTCCCCTTCCTATACTTATTTGGGGTGCTTCCCATGTGGAAAGTATTGCTCGTAGACGACGAGCCACGGGACCATGCGATCCTCAATCTAACCTTGCCACCCTATTTCGAATTGTACTCCTGTTATACAGGCCAAGAAGCTCTTTCTGTGTATGAACAAAAAGAACCTCATTTCGTGCTTCTCGATGTGGACCTTCCCGACATCAATGGAATCGAACTACTGAAACTATTTCGAGAGAACAAGAAAGAGAGCCCCGTGTTCATCATGGTATCCGGGTATGACGACCCAGAGATCATCGTGGAAGCAGTCAAATCGGGTGCCGTAGATTACCTGGTAAAACCGTATAGTCTAGAGACGGTGAAACGGATTCTGCAGAAATACCTTCATCATGCCTACCAAAAACCTTTGTCCCAAGTAGCCGAAAGATCTTCTAGATCCATACAGGATATCGAGGAGTTCGGGTTGATCGGAAGATCTGAAGCTATGCGACGAGTTCGAGAGCAGATACACCGGTTTGGACCTGCAGAAGGCACGGTTCTGATCACGGGAGAAAGCGGTACCGGGAAAGAACTCATCGCTAAAGCGCTCCACCAAACCTCTAAGAGAAACGAAGGCCCTTTCATAGCTGTAAACTGTGGGGCTATTCCAGAATCGATCTTCGAAACCGAATTGTTCGGAAGCGAACAGGGAGCCTACACGGATGCAACGACCCGTATGGGCCTATTCGAAGCAGCCAACCAGGGGACTCTGTTTCTGGATGAAATAGGCGAAATGCCTCTTCAAGTACAGGTTAAATTACTACGCGTTTTGGAAGAACAAGAGATCCGACCGGTTGGATCATCCAAAGGGAAAAAGATTGATGTTCGAGTCGTGTCAGCCACTAATCAGGACCTAAGCAGTGCCATCGAACTAAGTCGTTTCCGAAGAGATCTATACTATCGTTTGAACGTGTTCCGCATTACCATTCCCCCTCTGCGGGAACGGAAGGAAGATATTCCCCTATTGGCCTACTATCTTCTCCACACCCAAAACAGAAATCGATTTGCCTCAACCTTCTGTTTGAAAGACCAAGCATTGAAGAGACTCCTAGAACACTCCTGGCCCGGAAATGTCCGGGAGTTGAAGAATGTGCTGGAACGAGCTGTTTGTTTAGCGGAGAGTTCCGATATCGGACCCGAACTGATCCAAATTTTTTAAGCCTCGAACCAGTAGATCCTAGCGCGGATCCATCGGGATAGTTATCCAAACCAACGAGATTTAATGGAGCTTGCGGATGGAAAGGGCAAGGATCACGGGGTAACGGACTCCCGCATCATCCGTATAGATTTCTTCGATACTTCCAATCACTAAAACATAGTCGTTTGCTTTGATAGAAGAAGACAGAAGGGAAGCAAAGGAAGGGCCTTGCGCGTACACGTAAGCCCGGTAGAGCTTCACCTCCTCCGTACCGATCCATTCCCCTTGCACCAACTCCAATTCTGCAGTGAAGTTCGTCGGATTCTTTTCTAGAATAGTAATTCCAGCGATGGATCCATCGAGGAGGAGGAATTTCCGAAAAGAGGTTGGGTTGAAATCCGGCTTTCCCACTAGCCGCATCGCCCCTTTCAGGTCCAAAGAAAGATCCAGAATCCTCGACAGCTGACTCCCCGGAGGTTCTGCCCCATAGAGAAAGGAATTGCCCCCCAACACGAGGCCTATGGCTAACAATCCTACCAGGAAGACGTTCCAACGCTCGTTTATATTCACACCTCCATTATCTCCCGACTCCATTAAAAGTCAAGTTCAGATGATATAATTTCATCTCCCCTTTTTGCCGATACTGTGATATATATTTGACAAAATATACTTCGATAGATACTATTAGAAGAAAAGAAAGTGATCGAAGGGGTGCCATGAATAATAACGAAATCGTACCGGGATTTGACGAAGAAAAAGACGAAAGCCTCAAGATCCGGCTCCAAAAGGTAGACACGATCGATGGTTGTCTGATCCTCTATCTAACCGGATATATCGATACCTACAATTCGAATTTCTTTCAGAAACGGGTAAACAGGGCCATCGAATCGGGATTCATCCGCCTCATCTTCCACTGTGGGGGATTGAACTATGTTTCCAGTACAGGAATCGGTTCCTTTACCGCTTTCCTCAAGGCTGTAAAACCCCGGGGTGGGGATCTGGTACTCCTGGAAATTCAACCGAAAGTGTACGAAGTTTTCCAACTCCTTGGTTTCTCCCAATTCTTCAACATCAAAGACAATCTAGACGAAGCGGTGGAGTTCTTCGCTAAAGGGGGACAAAAAGTTGAATCGGAAATTTTCCCCAAGATATTCAAATGCCCCATTTGCGGAAAGAAACTAAAGGCCACCAAACCCGGACGATTCCGCTGCTCCGAATGTAAGACCATCCTTGCCATCGATAGTAACGGACAGGTATTCCTAGGATAATTTCACATGGGACTGTTCCAGCGTTTCCGAAGAGTCCTTTCTGCTCAACTGAATCACCTCCTATCCAAGGCCGAGCAACCTGAAAAAATGCTGAACCAATTGATCCTCGACATGAATAAACAGCTGCTGGAGGTAAAGAAGAGCGTCGCGGCAGCCATTGCGGACGAGAAGCGGCTGGAACGGCAGTTGAACGGTTATATCGAGCAAGCAAACGAATGGGAACGGAAGGCCATCCTGGCCGTTCGAGAACAACGGGATGATCTAGCCAAAGAAGCCCTTCTACGAAAGCAAGAAATCGAAGGATTGATCCTACAGCAGAAGAATCTTCTTGTTTCTCAGCATGAAGCGGTAGAGAAACTGAAGGTTTCCCTACGAGACTTGCAGAAAAAAGTAGAAGAGGCCCAAAGGCGGAAAAACATTCTCATTGCCCGGGCAAGACGTGCCGAAACGGCAAAACGGATGCAGGAAACAATGGGCGCCATCAGCGATACTTCATCCTTCGAAGCCTTCGAACGGATGGCTGCCAAAGTGGATCAAATAGAAGCGGAAGTGGAAGCCCTGAGCGAACTAGAAACTAGTTTCTCGGATTCCAAACTGGAAAATCAATTCAAACAATTAGAGCAATCTTCCCAACAAGACACGGCAGACAAACTCCTGGCAGATTTAAAACGCAAACTCCTTGAAGAAAAATCTTGAACTTTCTTATCCCTCGATCCTCTTCGTTTGCTCCGATCCATCCCAGAGGGTCCTCATCGAGACTGTTGCTTCTACCCGATTCCCAACCCTATCCTGCATTACTCGAGGTACTATCCCCCTAAACTTCAACTCCTACGACCTACTGGTCCTTCCCGCTAGCCTTGCGTTCTTGGATGAGGAACCCATCACCCCCTGTAGGGTTATTGCCCATGGACCTATTGAACTCATGCCCAAAGCCTTCTTACAGGGATGCGTCGACTACTTGGCAGAGCCTTGGTACCCAGAGGAACTGTTCTACAGGGCTCTACGATTTCAGATACCTCAGCGAATCCACTTCAAAGGATCTGAGTTCCTGATCCTACCTAGTGGGATCCAGGCAAAGGATCGGACAATCCCCTTAACAGCTATCGAATATTCTTTACTGTTGGCTTTGCTTAAGGCAAAAGGCTCGATCGTTTCGCGATCCGTACTGGAACAACTGATTCCTGGCCCTTCATTCGGATCCTTCTCCCGGAGGATCGATGCCCACATGGCTAGACTGAGAAAAAAGATTCGTTCTTGCCACGAATTCAATGACAGCCCCATCAGATCGGCAAAGGGACTTGGGTACTATCTCATTACAGATTGAGCAATTACATACTTTTATGCCATGTGAAAATCTTGTGGATAATCTGTTGGTAGGGAGTATATCAGTTGAGAGTACCAACGATAGTCCGTTATGTAACTTCTCTATAAAAACTTAAAGATTATAACTATTTGTATAATAAATAATTATAAATTAACGCCTCTATTTTCCCATTTGGATCATAAGTTGGCCTAGTATTTGCATAATTTTTATTCACGACAGCTTGTGCATAAATTGTGGATATCTTTGTGTATTTGACATTGCAAGAGTGTCCATACCATGCTACCATTCTAGCGTGAATATAGGAAATACTGTTTGGCGGTTTCTCTTTTCTACATTCTTTTTCTTTCTGGTACTAAACATCCTTGCGGTTCCAATCCTGATTTCACAGGCCCCCCAGGGAGGTACCTGGTACTTCTCCAGTCGACTTATCACGTTATGGGATGTATTCTTTATTACCTCTATCATTGTCTCCTTCCTTAGAGTCCATCTGCTCCTCTATCGAAATCCCAAACCTTTTCTGGGACAATTGGTGCTTTTTTTTGTAGGAAGTGTTCTTGTTTACGCTCTGCTTCTGGCATTTCCGCACCTTCGACTGCCTCAGATCTCTTCTAGGGGTGAGACTCACCGTATAACTTCCGTCAATACGATCTTCTATGCTTCCAAAAAGTTCATCTGGGTAGGAAACTCCAAAGAAGGGGTTCAGGGACCGATCCTGGTTTACACTCCTCGACAGAAGGATCCCATCAAAATATATCCGGAAGGGGTGTTCGATCCAGAACAGAATACCCTTCACATCCTACAAACGGGGGAAAACATCTCTTTACACGACAGGATTTCGAAGCTTCGTCCCTTTGTCCTGAGCACCCTTTGGTTGAACCTCCAACACTTCACCCAGCGCATAATCCCGCAACATCCATTGGATCTTCGGGCAATCCTCTTCATCGGTACCTTTGTTTGTATGCTCACTTCCCTTTTCTCCCTCCTGCATCTTACCCGTTGGCTTCTATTCAACACCCTTGTTGCGTTGGCTGTTCCTTTTCTCATCCAAGCGAGTATCGCGTTTCTGGATGAATTAGGAAGGATCCCTTCTTTGGAGTATCTACCAGCCATCCTCCATGGGGGGACTGCTATCCTATTCTTCGGGCTCCAGCTCTTCCTACGCCCTTCGACTAAACGATGAGGAGGCATCATGGATAGGGACACACGGGCAACCATCCTTGCCACTGTCGGTTTCTTGGGAATCGGAGTCCTCTATGCATTTCTAGCTGCGTACTTCTCGGTGCCTGTTCTTCGGGTAGGGAACTATAAGACCCTATGGATCATCGGCACAACTCTGGAAACCTTGATCGCCCATTTCATCCCTCTCGTTGCCGTAGGAATGATCTTGGCTACCTCTCTCTGGGTAGAGGGAGAAACCCTCCAATACTCTACCAGAGATGCGTTGCACCAAATTAGAAAACTTTTTTTCTTTTCTCTTGGGGTTGCTTGTTTATTTGGAATCCTTCAAGAGGGGGTTCTGCCCTGGGCTACCCAGATGAAACAAAGTGCCCTTCGAAAAACACAAATCGCCAATGAGTTGCGGGACAAAGCCTTTGCTGCGGAACGGACCAAAGAATACTCCAACGCTCGCTTCTACCTGGAATATTACTTGACCTTGTTTCCCAAAGATGACCAGGTACGGCCCCTTCTGGATAGAGTACGGGAAAAGGAACGAGAACAGCAGATGCAACCAAGCATAAAACCCCAGGAACCCACGAGTATCCTCAAGTTCAAGGAACTCACGTTCCAGGATCTTCAAGAAAAGGCAACCCAGTACTACCAAGAACAAGACTTTGTGGCCGCCGAGTACTTTGCACTCATGGCTCTGAAGATGAAACCCAATCATCCAGAAATGCTTCGGTTACTGGCCTCCGCGCAAAACACTCTTAGCAGGATCCGTCTTACCCCCGATCAGGAAGCCCGTCGATCCCTGTTCCAGGCAAAACAGCAAGGGTACGAGTACCTAAAACAGGGAGATTCCATCTCTGCCTATTACCACTTCCAAGAGCTTTCCAAACGCTATCCAAAAGACAGCGAAATCGCAAAGTATCTACAATTATCGTACGAAGAGGTGAAAAAGAAGGCCTTTTTTCAAGATGAAGTTTCACTAGTGACTGGGGAACCATTGGCTAGTGACATATTTTTCAAGAACTCCTTCCGGGAAGGGTTACAGGAGTTCCTCTACTTTAGCAAAATCATAGCTACAGGGCCAAGCACTTACTACGTCCTCGATATTGAAGGAATTGGCATCGATTCGTCTGGAAAAGTGTCCTATCGGTTCAAAGCACCCGTTGGTAAGTTCGTGGACAGCACTCTGTTGATGCACTGCTTGAACCGCAAGGATCCAAACCTTTCTTCCAAGCCAACCTACTTTCAGGGGGACCCACCCACAGAACCTTCCACGATCCTTCCCATCAAACTGAAGCCTCAGGATCTCGTTTCTTTAGCCCGATTGATCCACTCTCCCACGGAAACTCCTTTTGCAACGGCTATTTCTTTGTTAGATATATTTCCCATAGCTAGTATCGAACCGATGCCTGTGATTCACTCTCTCCTCATGCGCTTACAGGGGCCGTTTACCTGTTTGAATGTCTCTCTTCTGGTGTTGATCCTGGGGAGAATGCTGCGAAGTAGGTACTATACCCGGCCTCCTTTAATCACATACCTTCTGATTCCATTCCTACCTGTACTGTTCACTATCCCCATCTCCCTCTACCAGTATGAACTGTCCATACTTGTGTCTATCCTCATCGACAAAGTAGGGTTAGGGTTCGTAACCGCAGGATTAGCGCTTGTAGGGATCCAAGGAATCATCCTGCTTGCGATCCTGTTCTACGGGGTACAATCCTTCACTCGCGAAACAGCTTGAAACCAGTCCGTATGGTTCCGTCTAGCGAATCTTCTCCTATGTATTCATCCGGCGGATACGCGCGCCCAGGGCGGAAAGGCGTTCGGTAAGATTCTCGTACCCTCGTTCGATTTGATACACGTTATGGATGACACTTTCTCCCTCTGCGCAAAGAGCTGCGATCACCATTGCCATTCCAGCCCGGACATCCGGTGAGGTGAGAATCGATCCATGCAACTGGGCAGGCCCGCTTACCACTGCCCGATGGGGGTCGCAGAGCACGATCTTTGCGCCCATATCGATCAGTTTATCCACAAAAAACATTCTCGACTCGAACATCTTTTCGTGGATCAACACGGTTCCCTCCACTTGAGTCGCCACTACCAGGGCAATGCTGGTTAGATCCGCGGGAAACCCAGGCCAGGGAGCATCGTCCACCTTGGGGATGATTCCTCCCAGATCGGGTACTACTTTCAATTTTTGATTCGCAGGAATGTGGAGAATCGATCCTTCCTGCTCCCATTCGATCCCCAGTTTGGCAAACACGATCCGCATCATCTTTAAATGCTTTGGCTCGGTATTGTGGATTTCTAGCTCACTGCGGGTAACCGCCGCTAGACCGATGAAGGAACCGATTTCCATGTAATCCGACCCAATGGTGAAATCGGTTCCGTGTAGTTTCTTCACCCCATGGATTCGTAGGATGTTTGATCCGATTCCTTCGATCCGTGCTCCCATCTTATTCAGCATGGTGCAGAGATCCTGTACATGAGGTTCCGAAGCCGCATTCTCGATCACGGTATCCCCTTCCGCGAGGACAGCTGCCATCACTGCATTTTCCGTTGCGGTTACTGAGGCTTCATCTAGAAACACCTCATCCCCTCGTAACCGGTCCGCAGAGAGGCGAAACACTCTATCCACCTCTACCCTTGCTCCTAGTTCTGCAAGAGCTAAAAAATGAGTATCTAGTCGTCTTCTCCCAATCACATCTCCTCCTGGAGGAGGGAGAATCACCTTCCCTACCCGAGCCAATAAAGGTCCAGCCACAAGCACAGAAGCCCGGATCTTCCGGGTGAGCTCCTGAGAAACTTCGTATCCCTTGATATCCTGGGTGTGGAGTTCCACGGTATTCTTCTCGATTCTCTTCACCTGCACACCAAGGGAGGAAAGAATAGATAACATCACGTTCACGTCTTCGATTGCGGGAACGTTGCGCAACCGCACGGGTTCATCCGTCAATAAAGCGGCGCTGATACACGGAAGAGCTGCATTTTTATTCCCACTGGCACGGATCGTACCTCGCAGGGGGATGTTACCTTCAATGCAATATTTATACATGGTGGGAAGTGTACCGTTCCCTCATGCTTCATGTCAAAGCCTCGAATGAACTCTAATGAACTCTATTGGAGAACTAGATGGAATAATCGGTTTTCAAAAAAGTTCTTGTACATGGAGACTCGAGTAGATAATAGAAAAGACTCTCCTTCGACTACTAATCGAAAGGTCAACAGGAAACTCTCAGGGCCATCTTCCCTTAAGTTAAAGGGGTTTTCCAGGATTTCCGGATAGATCAGGTCTATAAACTTTTTCTGGATAACCTCGATTCCGATACTCTCGGTTTCCGAGCCGGATACAGGATACAGGGGGGGAGGGGGAGCGCGAAAGATCCGAGGAAGAGCAACCTGAATCCCCGCCGCCTTTGCGAAGGATGCATCCTGGGGTTGCAGGGCGTATTGAAAGAAAGCCTCCCAGTTCTTCGATAAGATCTGTTGCTTGATGGTATTTAAAAAATTCCGTAGGTTTCGCAGGATATTCACACTTCGGTATCGCTTATAGGTGGTTCCATCCCATTGGTACCAAGAGGCATACGTTTCATAGCCAAAACTATCTTCGAACAGATCTTCGAACAGGATGAGATCCAGTACCCCATCCCCATTGATGTCTTTTACGTAACTCTTTACGTTATGCTGCTCCTGAAACGTAAACAACTCGATCCGAGAAGAGGATGAAACCAGCACCCAGACCCGTTCCAATCCTACCCTGTTAGGAAAGGTGACTTCTATTCCAAAAGGGATCCGAGCAGCATGACGAATCTCGAATCTGCGGAAGGAACCGAACACTCGTTTGGAACCCAAGTCGATTGTTTTTAAAAGGGACGCGGAGGTTTGACGACGAAGAAATACATGTAAAAAATACGGTTGAGATGCCTTGCCATCGAAAACCCTGCTGTATTCTGAGAGGGCTTTAAGATCTGTCGTCACTATCGCCTCTGTCTTTCTTGTGGATAGAAGGAATAAATCTTCCATCCCATCTCCATCTAGATCGTAGAAAAGCACAAGGGGGTATCCATCCCATTGGAGGGCTTCGAATCTAGGGGGAAGGTTTCGTACGGCATCTTTCACCGCTTGCAACAGAACACCCGTATAAGGCTGTGAATAAAGAGAAGAAGTATTCACTAGCCACAAGAGTAGCCCTAAGACGCCTCCGAGAACCTTATGCGTGAATCCATTCATGCCTTTTCTCGCACTATACCGGACATAAAAAAGAAATTCCAGACGGAAAAGAACCCAAGGATGGTCCAGTACTCACAATGGGATAGAATTTTTCCCTGAAATTAGATATAAGAAATCAATGCGTGTACTGAAGTTTGGAGGAAGTTCCCTCCAGGATGCGGACAAGATCCGCACCGTAGTATCCATCATTCAAAAGAGATTGCCAACAGAAAAACTTTGCATCGTTCTCTCTGCCATGCGGGGAGTAACGGATGGTCTGATTCATGCGGCTCGTGATGCGGAACAGGGTGATCCCAGGTACCGTCAATTCGTAGAAGCCCTGGAACAACGAAAACTCCAGGTTGTGAATGAACTGTTCCCTCCAGATCAACGGGAACAGGCATGGGAGCCTCTAAAAACCTTATGTGGGGAACTGATGGACATCCTCCATGGGGTAGAACTGGTTCGGGAATGCTCTAAACGCAGTTTAGATCTGATCATGAGTTTCGGGGAAAGGCTAAACTGTATCCTTGTCTCCTCGTACATGCGTTCCCTTGGAATGCCTGCGGATTTCGTGGATGCTCGCAGTTGCATCATCACGGACAATCGACATGGGAACGCCGTGGTAGATTTCAAACGTACCTTTCAGACCATCAAGAAGGAAATCGGTCGGAAAAAGGGAATCCCGATTGTAACAGGGTTCATCGCTTCCACTCCTGAAGGAGTAACCACTACCCTTGGGAGGAATGGATCCGATTACACGGCCTCCCTGCTCGCTGCAGGTTTAGGAGCAGAAGCGATCGAAATCTGGAAAGATGTAGACGGGGTGCTGAGCGCCGATCCAGACAAGGTAAAGGATGCCTTTGTGATCGACGAGTTGAGCTACGAAGAAGCAATGGAGATGAGTTACTTCGGGGCTGAGGTAATCCATCCGTACACCATGATCCCTGCGATCGAAAAGAACATCCCCATCTGGATCAAGAATACCTGGAATCCTTCTGTTCGAGGCACCTTGATCGCCCGAAACATCAAACGACATGGATTTGCTATATCTGGTATAGCATCTATAGAAAATGTTGCGTTGATCAACGTGGAAGGGGGCGGCATGCTGGGTGTTCCAGGTATTGCCTCCCGAGTGTTCTCCGCCCTCGCCGAAGCGGGGATTAACATCATCATGATCTCCCAGGCTTCCTCCGAGCATAGTATCTGCATGGTCGTGAGGAAGGAACAATCCACCCAAGCCGTACAGAAACTGAAAGAAGAACTGAAATCGGAAATCGAGGCCAAACAGATCGAGGATATCACCGCGATGGAAAACCTCGAGATCGTGGCGGTGATTGGAGAGAACATGCGAGGTACTCCCGGCATCTCGGGAAAACTCTTTAGTGCCCTGGGTAGTCAGGGAATCAATATTCTTGCCATAGCGCAGGGATCCTCTGAACGAAATATTTCCTTCGTTATCGAAAGCAAGGATGCTCCCCTAGCCCTCAACACGATCCATCGGGCATTCTTCGGAGAAAATCCTGCAAGTCATTCAAAAGAGGTTTCCTAAGGAGAGATCGGCAATGCTGTTTACCAGTACCCGGGATTCAAACGTTCGAGTCAGCTTCCGAGAAGCCGTATTCAAAGGGCTCGCTCCAGATGGAGGGCTGTATCATCCCATCGATACTCCCAACCTAAGGGATCTCTTTCGCTCTTTTTTTTCAAGCCAGTCCTTCGCGGCCCTGGCAGAATCACTACTTCCCCACCTCTTCCCCGAAGAAATCTCACCAAAGGTAGCCAATCGGATTGCCGAGAGGGCCTTTCCCTTTTCTCCCGCCTTAAAAACGATCCATCCAGACGGACAGGGGAACATCAAGATTCTGGAACTCTTTCATGGTCCCTCCTGTGCCTTCAAGGATTTTGGGGCTAGTTTTCTAGCCGCTGTGATGGAGGAGTTCCTGAAAGATGAGGCATCCCATGCGGTGATCCTCACCGCTACCTCCGGAGATACGGGAAGCGCGGTAGCTCGAGCCTTCTATAAACGGGCACACATTGACGTGGTGATCCTCTACCCTTCCCAACGGGTCAGTCCTTTACAAGAGAAGCAACTCACTACCCTCGGGGAAAATATCCATGCCCTGGAGGTGAAAGGCTCTTTCGACGATTGTCAACGAATGGTGAAGGAAGCCTTCGTGGATCCCGAACTCATCCGAAAAATCCGGCTCACCAGTGCCAATTCCATCAATATCGGACGGTTGATCCCCCAAGCCTTCTATTACATCTGGGCTTATGCCAACCTTGCTCCGGCTGAACGGGAGGGTTGCGTCTTCTGCGTGCCCAGTGGAAACTTCGGAAACCTTACTGCAGGAGTTCTGGCCTGGGAATGGGGGTTGCCGGTGAAACGGTTCATTGCCGCTACGAACATCAACAAGGTAGTGCCGGAATACTTGCAAGAGGGAATCTACAAACCCCGCTCTTCGGTAAAGACTTTGTCCAACGCGATGGACGTGGGAAATCCAAGTAACTTCGAGCGACTTTCGAAAATCTTCCATGGAAATCGCGAAGAAATGCATAGATGGATCGAAGGGATCTGGGTAACCGACCAAGAGACTCTCGAAACCATTCGCAGATACTATAATACAGAAGGAATCTTTCTCGATCCCCACACAGCCTTGGGCGTCCGGGCATCGGAGCGGTACCTTAAAGAAGGGTATGCTCCAAACCCGAACTGCATCGTAAGTCTCGGAACGGCTCACCCCGGGAAGTTCCTCGAAATCGTGGAGGAAGCCACGGGAAAACGCCCTCCTCTACCAGCCCAGTTGCAGGCCGTTCTAGAGCTTCCCAAACAAGCTGTGATGATAGAAAACACCACCCAAGAACTCAAGCGTTTCTTATTAAAAACCTTTTGTTAGAGAGTGTGATGTTTACTTCATCCAGCCCGAAGTATTGAAGAAATCTGCCACGGCTTTTCCTGGAGGTACGAGAGTATCGCAGAAAGCCACATCTTCGGGATCTAAACGCTTGTCCACCACTGCCAGAGCCGATTCCAGATGTTCCACTGTTCGAGGCCCAAGCAGGGGAGCGCAGATTCCTGGTTGATCCTTTACCCAAAGGAAAGCCATCTGCGCAGCGGTAAGCCCCCTTTCTTTCGAATATTCCTGCAATCGGGCAGCCACCCTCTTTCCTTCCTCGTTGATCCGTTCCTTCCATATTCTTACCCCCCATTCTCCCCTACTCCCGGAAGGCGCGGGTTCCCCCTGAGAGTATCGCCCAGTGAGCACGCCACCTGCCAAAGGAGACCATGCAATGATCGCGAGACCATGATAAAGGGCAAAGGGGACAAGCTCATTCTCGATCCGTCGATCCAGTAGATTGTAGGGGGACTGTTCGGAAACATACCGATTCAGCAAATATCGTTCACTCAACGCTAATCCTTCCATGATTTTCCATGCCGGAAACGTGGAAGTGCCAATGTAACGCACCTTCCCTTGATGAATCAGATCATCCAGTGCTCGAAGCGTTTCCTCCTGAGGGATGGAAAAGCAAGGCCTATGGAGTTGATAAAGATCGATATGGTCCATCTGAAGCCGCCGGAGCGAGTTCTCGCATTCCTGAAGGATATGGTAACGGGATACCCCCCGATCATTCGGCCCTTCCCCCATGGGATTGTAGACCTTTGTAGCGACGAACAGTTTGTCCCGGTTTTTCATCAATTTAACGGCCTTCCCCACAATCCGTTCGCTTTCCCCATTATTGTAGACATTGGCCGTATCGATGAAGTTTACCCCCGCGTCCACAGCTCGTTGAATAATGCGAATCGACTCCTCTTCCGAAGTGGGGTTCCCAAAGTTCATTGTTCCCAATGCCAGTGCAGAAACCATCACCCCTGTTCTACCAAACGCTCTGTATTCCACTGTTAGTGCCTCCTCGTATGCACGACGAAGGGTTCGCGGATCCGTTGGATCTTCTTTCCCTCCACCGTTCGAAACGGATTCTTCTTGTTCCGTAGAAAAGCCCGGTAGATCTTACACGCTTCATAGTATCCCCCTGGTCCACGAAAGGTGGAGGAAAGATCACAACGGTACACTTCCAGCAACTCGGGGAACCAATCCGATTCCAACACCTTTTCCACCCGATAGATAGGGAGAGTCTTCAAAGCTCCGGGCATCATGTGATTTCGCACTAGAAACAACACCTTCGTGACCAAGGGTTCCGTAAACTCCAGACGATGGAGAAACTGTGACGCGATCCTAGTTCCAATTTCGGCATGCTTATCGAACTTTCGTCCTTCTATGGTTTGTGCATGGGGCTTTCCCACGTCGTGGAGAAGAAGAGCAAGGGAAATCGATAGATCCTGGTTCTTTCGGTACATGAACGTCTCTGTGGTATGATCCCACACGTCCCCCTCGGGGTGGTACTCTTTCGAATGGGAAACATCCTTCAACCCTCCCAGTTCTGGCCAGTACCTATGAAAGTATCCCGCGTGAAAGAGGAACTGGAGTCCGGAGGCAGTGTGTTTCCCCGTCAGGACCAGCGAAAGGAGGTCCCTCTGGGTTTGCGTATCCAAAGGAACAGATTCGATGGATGGCACACGCTCCGTAGGTTCGATCTGGAACCCATACCGAGCAATGAGCAGGGCAACCTCATACCCTAAAAGAGTGTCTATATCACGTTCAACAATCCTCTTTTTCCGAAGAGTTCCATAGATCCCCAGGGGATCCAGAAACTTCCCTTGGATGGGATCGTACAGGAGGGAAAAAAAGGACTCGGCGTCCATCCCCGATCCTGTGCTTCCATGCATCGGAAATACACTACTTCTTCACTGGATTGTTCGAACTCTGCGTCGATATAATCCCTTCCCGGGAATCGTATACCTGGAAAAACCTTTGCCAAATCTACCAGAGAGCCTTCCACCAACACGTAGAAAAAAGGGCGATTTTGAACCTTGTAGTACTGATCCAGAGCGGAAACCCCTTCATACCAGAATGGGATCTTTGCCCTCTTTAGTTCTTCCAGCGCAGCCAGCATACCCCACGCCCCTCTCTTTCTTTCTGATAATGTACTGTTTTTTTCCAGAAGATTCCACCCAACCTAGGGTACAGATCATCCCGTGCGCAGCCGCCTACCGTGTACTCTATTTCTATAAAAGTTCCGCGGTTCTGGAATTTTTTTTATAGAAGGCGAAGAGGGAGGTACCTGGATTGTTAAAAGGGAAGGCACTGGATTGTTAAAAGGGAAGGTACCCCCTTCCAAAACCCGCAAAGTATCTGATATATTAGAATCTAGAGATTCGCATCTTAGAGGAGGCATTCGCATGTCGGAACGTCATTTAGAGGGAAAAGTCGCATGGGTTACAGGATCTAGCCGGGGAATCGGAAAAGAGATCGTTTTTCAATTAGCTCGTAAGGGAGCCAAAGTATGCGTTCATGGCTCTTCCCTCTACTCTTCCAACGCGTTTGGAGAAGCAGAATCCCTCGAAGTTCTTGCTCGAACCATAGAGAAAGAAACAGGCTCACCTGCTACCTACGTAATCGGGGACCTTACCGATCCTGAGATTGTAAGAAAACTGAAAGAAGAAATAGAATCTTCTTTTGGCCCCATTGATATTTTAGTAAACAATGCGGGCGGAGATATCGGTGTAAAGGGAGTGCAGGCTCCCAAAGCGGGGAAACCCGAACGTAACGATGCGGTGTTCATTTCCATCGAAGACCTGCGAAAAATTCTGGATCGGAACCTCCTTACCTGCATCTACGTTTGTCGTGAGGTCGTTCCTGGGATGATCCAGAGGAAACGGGGAGTCATTGTGAACATCGGAAGTATTGCGGGACTGGTGGGACTACCCGAATCGGCCATTTACGCCACGAGTAAAGCCGCTGTACACGAGTATACCCGCTGTTTGGCTACCATGCTCAGACCTTACGGGATCCGGGCAAACGCGGTTGCACCCGGGGATACCGTCACAGAGCGCTTTAAAGCTAGCCGTCCCTTAGAAGAAAAGAAAATGCAGACCTCCGGTTCCTTGGAGAGGTATGGTTGGCCCCAAGAGATCGCTACTACCGTAGAGTTCCTAGTGTCGGAAGCGTCTTCCTACATTACCGGTCAGGTGATTCGGGTCGATGGGGGAAAGCAGACCTGGCCAGCTTAAAAAACGCTGGACTCCCAGGGACTACCTCCAACGGAGAGCTAATCGATCACAGCATTCCCTTAGCATACTCGTAACCATTCCGAAAAATCCGTAGCCCCGCTTCCTTTGGAATCCTCTTCCTCGGCCACCAGGGATGATTCTCGGGAATGAGGAAAGCCTCAGGATGGGGCATCATCCCCAGAATTCTACCCGTTCGATCCGTTATTCCCGCGATACCCAGTTCAGACCCATTGGGGTTTTCCTCCGCGTAGGTGAGAGCGATCAAGTTTAAGGAACGTAAGGTTTCTCCCGTTACCTTGGTTCCCGTAATGAATCGACCTTCCCCATGGCGAATGGGGTACCATTCTTCCGAAAGGCCTCGGATCCAGGGGGAAGGATTGGAAGTATTGAAGGATACTTTTACCCATCGATCCACGAACATCCCGCTTTCATTGTGGATCAGAGAAACTTCCTGTCGACAACTTCCCTCCACGTTGGGTAAAATCCCCATCTTCACGAGGATCTGAAACCCGTTACAGATCCCCAATACCAATCCGCCCTTTTGGACGAACCTCTCGATCCGGTCCTTCAACTTCTGCTTCATGATATGGGCTAACACTTTCCCCGAACCTAAATGGTCCCCGAAGGAGAATCCTCCAGGAACTCCCAGGATTTGTGCGCCCAGAATCCGGTCCGGCGAACGGATAAGTTCTCCTAAATGGACTGCTTCTACCACACATCCCACTTGCCGGAAAGCTTCTGCCAGCTCTCGTTCCGCATTGATCCCGTACCCAGTTATTAGTATTGCCGTTACCTCTTTCCGCATGTCTTATCTACCCTAGTTTAAGCAATGATCTCTTTAGAAAAACCTTTCCATGTCTCTTCCACTTCTTCCAGGGAAACCTGCAACAGATCCATCACCGACCCTTCAGCTTCCCATAGGAATCGCAAAGCAGGAACCCTAGTTACCGTTCCTATCCTATAGCAGGGATACCCTTCGAAGGCGTTTTCAAACATTTCTCGATCTTTCTCCGCTACACTTACCACGAATCTCCCAGGTCCTTCCCCAAAGAGAAGGTTCAGAACGATCTCCAAACTTTCGGTTCCATCTTTGATGGTTTGAATTGATCCTTGCGAACGCAATAGCGGAGGTCTTAGGGTAATAGTAGCACCCAGCCGACCCCCCAACGAACTTTCACATACCGCGATTGCCAGCCCACCATCGGAAATATCGTGACAAGACGAAACGAGCCCTGTCTCCATCACTTCATGGAGCCGGAGGTACAACGTTCGTGCCTCTGTTAGATCGAAGGGGGGAAGATCCCATAGCCCCTTTCCCAGGACTTGCTCGAGGAAGGTCCCTCCCAACCCTTTCGTCGTCACGCCTAGGAGATAGATCAAGTCTCCTTCCCTTTTGAAATCGGTGGTAATCGCTTTCCGCACATCCTTGATAATCCCCATTAGGGTTACTAGTAACGTTGGACGTACCGAGAGTTTCTTGTCTCCGATTAGGGCATCGTTCTTCATGGAATCCTTCCCGGAAATCAAGGGTAACTCGTACGCCAGACAGGCATCCTGGAGTCCTTTGCAGGCTCGCACAAGCTGGGCGAGTTTGAAAGATCCATCGGGATTCTGGGTAGATGGGATAGGATCGGGCCAACAGAAGTTATCCAAAGCAGAAGCTAGGTATGGATCTCCCCCTAAAGCGATATGGGAACGATACGCCTCATCCACTGCCGCTACGGCCATGGCGTAGGTGTCCAAATCACTGTATCGCGGTTTGATTCCATGGGTTATGGTAAGTCCCCGATAGGAATCGTACCGTGGACGAACAACCGCTCCATCCATTGGCGCATCGAAAGCCACCCCCATGAAAGGTTTCACGATGGAGCCTCCCTGCACCTCATGGTCGTACTGCCGTACCAGCGACTCTTTTGAGGCAATATTGGGGTCTTGCAGGAGCTTCAAGAGAATCTCTTTTAGGTTCAGGGGTTCGATCGGTGTCCGATAAGTAGTTCCCTTTAGTACCGGGAAGGGTCCCTGAACTCCTGTTCCAACGAAAATTCGTTCCTCAATCTGGTCCGAGTGTTGACCTAAGGTACTCTTGGGATGGTCGGTAACAACGCTGTTTGGCACCCATTCTGCCGCCAGATCCATCCGGGGAACGCCTTCATGGAGGAAGTTCAAGTGTAAGCACCCAACCAAACGAGGTCCATCGTACACTTCCACGAGACCAGAATCGGTGAACTCTCCGACCACTGCAGCTTCCACGCCTCGTTCCTTGGCCAAGGCAAGGAACTCGTCGATCCGATCTTTCCCAACGGCAAAGCTCATCCGCTCCTGGGACTCGGATAGGAGAATCTCCCACGGGGCCAAACCCGGATACTTCAATGGGCAGCGATCGAGAAAGATCCGCACTCCCCCGGAGAACTGGGCCATTTCACCCAGAGAGGAGGAAAGTCCTCCCGCTCCATTGTCCGTTAGAGCCTTATACAACCCCCGATCCCGAGCTTCCAAAAGAAAATCGGACAGCTTCTTCTGCGTGATGGGATCCCCGATCTGTACCGCGGAAGAAGGGCTAGTTTCCTCTAACGCGGCAGATGAAAAGGTCGCTCCATGAATACCATCCTTTCCAACCCGACCGCCCGCCATTACTGCTAAATCTCCCGAATCGATCCGTTTTTCCCAACTTGGTTTTCCCAGGATCTTTCGCGGAAGGATCCCGCCCGTTCCACAGAACACGAGGGGTTTCCCCCGGTAGCTTTCATCGAACAGGAAAGCCCCCGCTACAGTAGGGATACCGGACTGGTTCCCTCCGTCCAAAATTCCCCTGTGCACCCCAAGAAGAAGTCGTCGGGGATGAATCAACGGGAAAGGGATCTCTTCCTGAGGGGTATCCGGGTAATCGAAACAGAGAACGTTGGTGTTGAAGATCGGCCGGGCACCCAACCCGGTGCCCAAAATATCTCGATTTACCCCCACGATACCCGTGATGGCTCCTCCATAGGGATCGAGCGCAGAAGGAGAGTTGTGGGTCTCCACCTTCATACAGACTAGGTACTCTTCGTCGAAATCCACTACCCCGGAGTTGTCGTGGAAAACGGAACGTAGATCTTTTCGGCGTAGAGAAAGCTGTCGAGTAGTTTCCTTGATGTACGTCTGGAACAGGGAATCGATCCGTTCTTCCTTTACTTGAATACCCTCGCGGTTTCGCTCCCGATACAGGATGTGAGCGGCAAATATCTTATGCTTGCAGTGTTCGCTCCAGGTCTGGGCAATCATTTCCAATTCCACGTCGGTCGCCGCAGTTCCCAACCCTAACCGTTCCCGCTCCCTGCGCACCTTCGGATCCCTGTAGTAG
>Ga0067045_1029476_pt1 | contig 20556 bp, 16 predicted proteins | sample TerdegcTABiofilm_FD_59184 | JGI IMG/M metagenome (GOLD analysis project Ga0067045, IMG submission 59184) | Combined Assembly of (Gp0054472, Gp0054536) Wastewater bioreactor microbial communities from Singapore -Terephthalate degrading...
TCGCGCACTTCTTCGGCGGGGGCGGCGGCCAGTTCGGCGGGGGAGTAGCCGACTTCGTTGCCGGACAGGGTCAGGCCCACGGTCCACATGCCGGCGTTGCGGCCTTCCTCGATGCCGGGCACGGTGTCGTCCACCTTCACGCAGGCACGCACGTCGCCGATGCCCAGCGCCAGCACATTGGCCAGCGCCATGAAGGGGCCGGGGCGGCCGCCTGCGGCCATTTCATCGCCGGCCACCACATGCTCGGGAGCCAGGCCGTTGGCCGCTGCCTGCGGCAGCAGCTGGTTCAGGACTTCACGCGGATAGCCCGAGCACGAGCCCACCTTCAGGCCCTGCGCGCGCAGCCAGCCCAGCAGCTCGGGCGCCCCTTCGATGGGTGCCGAGAACTCGCCGACCTTGGCGATCTGCATGGGCATGAAGCGGGCGTAGATGGCGTCCACGTCGGCGTCGCCAGGCGGCTGGCCGAAGGCCTTGTGCCATTGCGCGCGGATGCCCTCGTCCTGCAGCAGTTCATGGATGTGCTGCCACTTGGACAGGCCCATGGGGCCGCGTGCCTGGGCCAGGGTGATGGTGATGCCGAAGCTGGCAAAGGCCTCGACAAAGATCTGCGTGGGTGCCAGCGAGCCGAAATCGACCAGGGTGCCGGCCCAGTCGAAGATGACGGCCTGCAGCGGCGACAGATCGGCGGCGGCGGCGGCGGCGGCGGCGGCGGTGGAGACGGTGGTGTGGTTCATGGTGCTTTTTGACAAGGAAAGAGGTTCAAACAAAAGAGGGCCGCACGCGCCTGTTCATTCCAGCGTGCGGATGAAATTGCGCCCGCGCGGGCCGGATGCGGCCGACTGCAGCAGCTGCTGCCACTCATCCCCAGGCACGCCGTAGTGGGCGGGATCGGTGGCCACGCCCAGGCCTTCGAGGAAGTTGCGCAGGCGCTGCACGGCCAGCTCGCCCGTGGCGGCATCGAAGATGGACAGCAGGGCCGCGTCGGCCTCGTCGTCGGCGCCCAGGGCCATCTCCAGCACCAGCGGCAGGCTGAACGAGCAGGCAATGCCGTGGGCCACGCCATGGCGCAGCGTGATGTCGTAGGACAGCGAATGCGCCAGCGCCGTGCGGGTGTTGGAGAAGGCCAGGCCGGCCATCAGGGCGGCCTCGGCCATGCGGCTTCGCAGCGGCAGGCTGCCCAGGTCCTGCATCAGCGCGGGCAGCGTGGCCAGGGTGCGGCGCGCGGCGCCCACGGCCAAGGTGGTGGAGACGGGATTGCGGTGCCGGTTCCAGATGGACTCCAGCGCATGCGACAGCGCATCCAGCCCCGAGGCCAGCGTGGCGCCGGCCGGCAGGCTTTGCATGAGCTGCGCGTCGATGATGGCGGCCTCGGGCCAGGTCCAGTGCTGGTGCAGCGAGTGCTTGCGGCCAGCGGCCTGGTCCCAGATCGTGGCCCAGGGCGTGACCTCGCTGCCCGTGCCGGCCGTGGTGGGAATGGCGATCAGCGCCTTGTGGCCTGCGGCCGGCAGGGCCAGCCCCTGCTCCAGGGCCTGCAGCAGTTCGCCGAAACGCCGCGTGGGCGTGGCGCACATCAGCGCCTTGGCCGAGTCGATGGCGCTGCCGCCGCCCAGGGCCACGATGCACGGGACCTCGGCGTATTCGCGGTGCACGCGGTCATACAGCGGGGCCAGCCACTGCACATCGGGATTGGGCGCAATGCCGTCCACCACGCCGCGCAGCTGGCTGCCCAGCCGTTGGCGCAGTTGCTGCACCAGGCCCAGGGATTCGGCCTCGGGAAACGTCACCAGCAGGCAGTCGCGCCCGGCCAGCAGCTCGGGCAGGCGGTCCAGGCGGCCGGGGCCGGCATGGATGGCAACGGGGTTGTGATAGGTCCACACAAATCGGTCCTTTGAATGAAACGGGGGCGCCGGGAAAAGCGCAGCCCTCAATGGCGGGTGCCCTGCTGGATGCGGCTGCGCAGCCAGTGGGAGACGAGATCGGCCGCGATCACCATCACGGTGATGACCACGATGCAGGTGGCCGTCTCCTGGTAGCGGAACAGCTTGAGGCTGCCGACCAGCTCGAACCCCAGCCCGCCCGCGCCCACCATGCCCAGCACCGTGGCCGAGCGCAGGTTGACCTCGAAGCGGTAGAGCACGACCGCGATCCAGGCCGTGATGGCCTGCGGTATCACGCCGAAGACGATGAGCTGCAATTGCGTGGCGCCTGCGCTGCGCAGGGCCTGCAGCGGGCCGTCGTCGATCTCTTCGATGCTCTCGGCGAAGAACTTGCCCAGCATGCCCATGCCATGCAGGGCCAGGGCCAGCACGCCGGGAAACGGCCCCAGGCCCACGGCCGAGACAAAGACCAGCGCCAGGATCAGCTCGTTGATGCTGCGCACCACGTTCAGGAACTGACGCGTGATGCGCCGCAGCCAGTGCCAGCCATGCAGGTTGCTGGCGGCGATGAAGGACAGCGGCAGCGCCAGCACCACGGACAGCAGCGTGCCCCAGATGGCGATCTGCACCGTCTCCAGCGCGGGCGCCATCAGGCGCGGCAGCATGCTCCAGTCCGGCGGCACGGAGCGCGCCACGAAATCCGCGATCTGGGGCATGCCTGCCGCCAGTTCGCCCCAGCTCATCTGCGCGCCGCCCGCGCTCCAGTGCAGCACCCAGGCGATGGCCAGGGCCGCAGCCGCATAGCCGGTCCAGCCCAGGGCACCGTGGGGGCGCGGCGCGGTCCATTGCCAGCGGTCGCGCGGCTCAGGGCTCCAGGAATTGGCGCTGGTCATCACAGTCCTCCTGCGGGCGCGCTGGCCCGCATCCACGAGGCAGGCACCGGCGCCTGCGCATGCAGGCCGGCAGGCCCTATGGCCTGCGCGCCCGGTGGTGTGTCCGGCTCTGCGCCCTGCCCTGCGCCTTGCCCTGCAGTGGGCTGCGCATGGTAGATGGCCTGCAGCGCGGCCTCGTCCAGCGCCTGCGGCGATCCGTCATAGACCATGCGGCCCTGGGCCAGGCCCAGCACGCGGTCGCCGAACTCCCGCGCGTAGTCCACCTGGTGCAGGTTGCAGACCACGGCAATGCCCAGCTCGCGCGTGGCATCACGCAGGTACTGCAGCACGCTGCGCGCGGTCTTGGGGTCCAGGCTGGCCACGGGCTCGTCGGCCAGGATAACCTGGGGCTGCTGGGCCAGCGCGCGGGCAATGCCCACGCGCTGCATCTGCCCGCCCGACAGCGCCTCGGTGCGCTCCAGCGCCTTGTGGGCCAGGCCCACGCGCTCCAGGCACTGGTCGGCCAGGCGGATATCGCTTTCGCGGAACAGCTGCAGCACCGAGGCCAGGGTGCCGGTCTGGCCCAGGCGCCCGGTCAGCACGTTCTTGCGCACCGACAGGCGCGGCACCAGGTTGTGGTGCTGGAAGACCATGGCCACGTGGCGAGCCAGCTCGCGCCGGCTGTGCCTGCCGCCTCCCAGCATCAGGTCCATGCCGCCCACCTCCAGCGTGCCGCTGTCGGCGCGGGCCAGGCCGTTCATGCAGCGCAGCAGCGTGGACTTGCCGGCCCCCGACAGGCCCAGCATGACGACGAACTCGCCGGGCTGCACATCCAGGTCGATGCCATGCAGCACGTGGTTGCTGCCATAGCTCTTGCGCAATTGGCGGATGCGGATCATTTCATGCTCCCGAGGTCCAGCTTCAGGGCCTTGGCCGTCTGGCGCACCACGTCGTAGGCCTTGTCATCCGTGGCCGCGAAGCCGTCGAGCACGCCCTGGTCACCCCAGGGCAGGTCCTTGACCTCGGCCAGGGCCGCAGCCACCTTCTGCTTGGTGCCGGCGTCCAGGTTCTTGCGCCAGGTCATGGGCGACTCGGGGATGGGCTGGGAGCGCCAGACGATCTGGAAGTCCTCGCGCTTGACCAGGCCCTTGTTCACGGCGGAGTCGAAGATGCGGTCGGCCACGGCTGCCGCATCCACCTTGCCGTTGGCCACGGCCATGATGCTGGCGTCGTGCGAGCCCGAGAAGATCACGCGCGAAAAGCCCTTGTCCGCATCGAAGCCCTCGGCCATCAACCCCGCCTTGGGAAACAGGTGGCCCGACGCCGAGGTCGGGTCCACAAAGGCAAAGCTGCGGCCCTTGAGATCGGCCACGCTGGCCGGGCCCTTGTCCTTGCGGGAGATCACCATGCTGTGGTACGCGCTCTTGCCCGTCTTCTTGGTCACGGCCACGGCAAAGGCCTCGGCGCCTGCCACCTGGTTGGCCAGCACGTACGAGAACGGGCCGAGGAAGGCGATGTCGATCTTGTTGGAGCGCAGCGCCTCGATCACGCCGTTGTAGTCATTGGCCACGAAGGGCCGCACCTTCATGCCGGTGCGGGTGGCCAACTGGTCCATGACCTGCTGGCTGGCGCGGATCATGGCCTGCGCGTCCTCCGAGGGGATCAGGCCCACGCGCAGCTCGGCGCTCTGGGCAAAGGCGGCAGTGGTAGCGGTGGAGGCGGTGGCGGCCAGGGCCAGCACGGCGCCGGCATGGCGCAGCCAGGTCTTGCGGTTCATCTTCATGGGAGTGTTCCTTTGCATCAGGTCAGGCACATCGGCGGATCGGTGGATCCGTGAATCGCCGGTCAAATCGCCAGGCGGGTGGGTATGGCTGAATGCTAGGAGCGACATATTTCTGCCATGTGAAAGTTTCAGAATCGGTTTTGACAGCATCCATAGACAAAACCTTGAGATACCGACTTTCGTGAGCAACGCCCGCTACCGCGCCTTCATCGCCGTCGCCCACCATGGCAGCCTCAGCGCCGCCGCCCGCGCACTGGGCGTGAGCCAGCCCACCATCTCCACCCAGATCGCCACGCTGGAGCGCCAAAGCCAGATCGAGCTGTTCCACCGCCGCGGCTACCGCATGACGCTCACGGGCGCAGGCGCCAGACTGCTGCCCATGGCGCAGAAAATCATGGCGCTGGAGGCCGAGGCCGAATTCTTCCTGCGCGACTCGGGGCAGCTGCACCAGGGCGAGCTCAAGATCGGCGCCGTGGGGCCCTTCCATGTGATCGAAATGGTGGCCGCCTACCGCGCACGGCACCCGGGCATGCAGCTGTCCATCCGCATGGGCAACTCGCAGCAGGTGCTGGCCGACCTGGAACGCTACGACACCGACGTGGCCGTGCTCGCCGGCCTCTACGACCGCCCGGAGCTGCTGGCGCGCGAGTACGCGCGCCACGCCATCATCCTGTTCGCCCATGTCGCCCATCCCTTCGCGCGGCGCAGCGAAATCGCGCTGTCCGAACTGCAGGGCCAGCCTCTGCTGCTGCGCGAGCACGGCTCGACCACGCGCACCGCGCTGGAATCGGTGCTGCAGGCCGCCGGGGTGCAGCCGCGCACCGAACTGGAGATCGGCAGCCGCGAAGCCATACGCGAAGCCGTGGCGCGCGGCCTGGGACTGGGCGCCGTGTCCGAAGCCGAATTCATCCCCGACCCGCGCTTTCGCCCGCTGCGCATCGCGGGCGACCCGGCCAGCACCACCACCTATGTCTATTGCATGCGCGAGCGCAGCGACAGCCTGCTGGTGAGGTCGTTTCTGGAGGCGGTTTGAGCCTGCCGGTCCGCTCTCAGAACAGACTGCGCTGCGGCAGCAGCAGCGACGGGTGGTAAAGGCTGCAATCGAGCCGCAGCGGCTCGCGGTTGAACCCGTACCGACGGCAGGCCAGGGCGAAGCGCTGGCGCAGCAGCTCGGCCCAGTGGCCAGTACCTTTCATGCGCTGGCCGAACTCGGCGTTGTACACGCGGCCGGCCTCGCGCTGCTCGCCCTGGATGCCGTGCAGGTCGCGCACGCGCTCCATCACGCGGCGGGCGCGGTCGGGGTAGTGCACCTGCAGCCATTGCTCGAACAGCGGCGCCACTTCCCAGGGCAGGCGCAGCACGGCATAGAAGGCGTGGCGCGCGCCTGCGTCGGCGGCCGCCTCCAGCACCTTCTCCAGGTCTTCGTTGATGAAGGGAATCTGCGGTGCCAGGCTCACGCCCACGGGCACGCCCGCCTCGGTCAGCGCGCGGATGCTGCGCAGCCGGCGGTGCGGCGCGGCGGCGCGCGGCTCCAGGTGGCGGGCCAGGTCGGCATCCAGCGTGGTCAGCGTGATGTGCACCGAGGCCAGGCCCTGGCGCGCCAGCGGGGCCAGCAGGTCCAGGTCACGCTCCACCCCGCTGCCCTTGGTGACGATGGAAAACGGGTGACGCGCCTCGGCCAGCACTTCGATCAGGCGGCGCGTCAGCCCCAGTTCGCGCTCCACGGGCTGGTAGCAGTCGGTGACCGAGCCCAGCATCACGGGCGCGGCCACATGGCTGGCGCGCGACAGCTCGGCACGCAACAGCTCGGGCAGGTTCTGCTTGGCGATGAGCCGGGTCTCGAAGTCCAGCCCCGGCGACCAGCCCAGGTAGCTGTGCGTGGGCCGGGCATAGCAATAGATGCAGCCATGCTCGCAGCCCCGGTAGGGATTGAGCCCCATGTGAAACGGCAGGTCGGGCGACTGGTGGCGGCTCAGCGCCGAGCGGGCCTGCTCCCAGCGCAGTTCGGTGCGCAGCGCAGCGGCCTCTTCGCCTTCGGCCGGCGCCTCAAGGCTGCCCCAGCCGTCGTCAAAGGCCTCGCGCGGGTCGGTGGCGAAGCGGTGGGCCATTTGGCTGGCTGCGCCCCGGCCCTTGATGGCGTGCAGGGGCACCCGGGCCGTGTCGTGATGAGGCGTGGGAGGACTGGGAAGCATGAAGCAACTGTATAAAAATACAGTCATACCAACAAGCACTCCCCGCATGCCTGCGGTTGCGAAGTGGGTTTTGCCGGCTTGGCAAGTGCCCGCGCCAATCCGCACCGCACCGTGCGGGTTCGCTTGGCAGAACGCGCACGGGCCTGCACAATGGCCTTATCGCACCAACTTGGTGCTTTTCTCTTTTCTGAAGATGCCTTGGCCCGGACAACCGCGTTGCCCGGGCTTTTGTCCGTTTGGGCGCCGCTGCCCTTCACTGCAGCCACGGCGCAAGCACACAAGGGAGCCAACACCATGGAGCGCAAGCCCCACATCATTCTTTCGTCCCTGGACCTGGAACGCATCGAGGCCCTGCTGGACAAGCAACCCGCCTTTCCCGGCCGCGAGGCGCTCGAGGCCGAGCTGGACCGTGCCGACGTGCTCGAGCCCAAGGAAATGCCGCCCAACGTGGTGACCATGAATTCCACGGTGCGCTTCACGCTGCTGGAGTCGGGCAAGACCAATACGCTGACCTTGGTCTATCCCAAGGAGATGGATGGCAGCGCCGACAAGGTGTCGGTGTTCGCGCCCGTGGGCATTGCCCTGCTGGGCCTGAGCGTGGGCGACCAGTCCCGCATGCCCGGCCCCTCGGGCCAGGTCACCGTGCGCGTGGATGCCATCGAGTTCCAGCCGGAAAGCGCAGGCGAGCTGCACCGTTGAACGCCGACCGGCGTGAAGCGAAAAAGGCAGCCCACCGGCTGCCTTTGTTGTTTGTGGACTGACGCACCGCACCTCAGCGCAGGCCCGCCACAAATGCCGCGATCAGGCCGGTGCCCACCAGGCCGGCCTGCCAGCGCAGCGCCATGTGCCAGCTGGGAACGTGGCGCTCCACGCGCTCGTACAGCAGATGACCGGCCGCAATCGACAGCACAAAGGCCGTGCACATGCCCAGCAGGGCGGCGGGAATGGACTGCGGCCAGAAATGGCTTTCCACGGCGTTGACCAGCAGGCAGACCGAGAAGTGCACGAGAAACACCGAGTACGAAATCTTGCCCAGCCGGCGCAGCGGCGCCCAGCCTTGTGCCTGGGCAAACGCGGGGCTGCGCATGGCCGCGACCAGGGCCAGCGCCGTGGCACCGGCCAGCGCGATGCGGTCGCGCCACTCCAGTGCCAGCGCCGCCACGACCAGGGCCACGATCAGCAGGGACCAGCTCCAGGCCGTCGAGGACTTGTCCGCATGCGCGGCCCAGTAGGCCAGCATGCCCAGGCCGTAGGCGCCAAAGAAGTACGGCGCCCACACGTCCCATTGCGCATCCAGATTGAAGCCCAGCAGCGAGGCCGCCACGCCGATCACCACCAGCGCCTGCGCCACGCTCAGCGTCCAGGGCCAGCAGCGCGACAGCGCCTGGCCACCGAAGCGGCGGCGCAGCAAGGCGCCGCCCCAGCGCGTGCCGGCCAGCAGCAGCGCCGTCAGCGCAAACAGCTGGAAGTCGATGGACACGTACCAGACGCCGGCGGACAGCGACTCCTCGCCCACGATGTTCTGCAGCAGCAGCGCATGCGCCACCAGCTGCCAGAGATCGGGCTCGCCCGACACCGAGGCATGGTCGAACCAGGGCCGCACTGCCGCCGAGACGACGACGGCCACGACCAGGGCCACGGCATAGGGCACGACCAGGCGCACGAAGCGGCGCCCGATGCGCGACCACGGATCGCTGTGCAGGCCGTGGCCTTGCGGCGCCATGCTGGCTGCCGCCAGGTAGCCGCCCAGCACCAGGAAGATCTGCACGGCCATGCGCGCATATTCATAGAGCCAGTCGATGAGGTCCGGCGCGGCCGGATGGGCGATATCGGACATGGGGCCGTAGAAGGCCAGGTGGTGCCAGACGATGGCGGCACAGGCCAGGCCCTTGGTGCAGTCGATCAGCGCACTGCGGCTAGCGTGGGACATGGGGCAATATGCAATCTGCGAACGGGTCGGGAAGCGGGAGGCGCTGGGCCCGGGCCGCCTGGCCGCAAGCCCGCAAAGGCGCCATTGTGCGCCTTTTGACCGCGTCTTGCAGAAAGCTGACGCACCGCTTTCCAAGCCGCACAGGACATGCCGGCACGCGAGGGCACAATGCATGCCATGACGCAACCCAAACCTCTTCCGGCGTTGAACCGGCAGTTCGTCTCGCACTTCGGCGAGATGGGCAGCCGCTGGGGCATCAACCGCACGGTAGGCCAGATCTACGCTCTGCTGTTTCTTTCGCCCGAGCCGCTCAATGCCGACCAGATCGCCGAGACGCTGGAGTTCTCGCGCTCCAACGTGAGCATGGGGCTCAAGGAATTGCAGGCCTGGCGCCTGGTGCAATTGCGCCACCAGCCCGGCGACCGGCGCGAGTATTTCGAGGCGCCGCAGGATGTCTGGGAAATCTTCCGCCGCCTGGCCGAGGAACGCCGCCGCCGCGAGATCGAGCCCACCCAGTCCATGCTGCGCGCCGCCATGCTGGAGGAAGTCACCACCGAAGAGGAACGCTACGCCCAGCAGCGCATGCGCGACATGTACGAGCTGATCGACCGGCTCATGAACTGGTTCGACGACGTGCAGCGCCTGTCGCCCGAGACCGCCATGCAGCTCATGGGCATGGGCACGGCCGTGACGCGGCTGCTGGATCTGAAGGACCGCATCACGGGCGGCAAGGGCCGCGCCAAGGCGGATGACACCGACGATTGAACCTGGCAAGCCTGCGTACAAAAATGAGCTCCCGAGGGAGCTCATCGTGTTTACAGCAATGCTTCATTGGCGGTAAGCGCGTGCAAAAACTGGCGTAGCCCAAAGCGAGGGACACCGAGCAAGGGCCGCCCGCCCCCGCAGCGAGGGTGTCGTCCCCCTCCCGAAGAGAGAGGGGGAAGGCGCGAAGCGCCTCAGGGGGAGCTTTATTTCTCCCGGGCCAGGAGTTCGCGGCGCGTGGCCTCGTCGTCCATCAGTTCGTACCACATCGCGTTGAGCACCGCGAAGGCGGCCGCCAGCGGCAGGCCGAGCAACCAGGCGAAGTACCACATGGTGTTGTGTCCTTTCTTGACGTTGAATGTCGTTGCTTGATTCGGTGGATCAGTACGAGTGGCCGCGGCCCTCGATGATGGCCATCGGGTCGACCTTGCCGCGCAGCACGCTGTAGACCCAGCTGGTATAGGCCACGATGAGGGGCACGAAGATCAGCGCGCACACCAGCATGATGAACAGCGTCACATGGCTGGACGAAGAGTCCCAGACCGTGAGGCTGTGCTGCGGGTTCAGCGACGAGGGCAGGATGAACGGGAACATGGACGCCCCCACGCTGGCGATGATGCCGGCAATGCCCAGGCCGCTGGACAGCAGGGCCAGCCACTCGCGGCGCAGCCACAGGCCCAGCGCCGCCAGCAGCGGCATCAGCAGGCCGATGGCCGGCACGGCCCAGAGCACGGGCCGGGCCTGGTAGTTGGCAAACCAGGCGCCCGCCTGCAGCGCAGCCGTCTTGAACAGCGGGTTGGACGGTCCGGTGGTGTTGACCTCGCTGGTGATGCGGTAGCCGTTGAGCGCGGCCAGCCACACGCCGGCCGCCGCGAACAGCACCGTGGTGGCGACGGCCGCCACCATGCCGAGGCGGCGCGCGCGCGCGGCCACATCGCCCTCGGTCTTGAACACCAGCCAGGACGCACCATGCATGAGCAGCATGCACAGCGAGACCAGGCCGGCCAGCAGCGCAAACGGGTTGAGCAGGCCGAAGAACGTGCCCTCGTAGTAGATGCGCATGTCGGGCGCCAGGCGGAAGGGCACGCCCTGCAGCACATTGCCCAGGGCCACGCCGAAGATCAGCGCGGGCACCACGCCGGCCATGCACAGCACGGCATCCCAGCGCGCGCGCCAGGCCGGCTCCTCGCGCTTGCTGCGGAACTTGAAGGCCACGGGCCGCAGGATCAGCGCCACCAGCGCCGCGAACATGGCCAGGTAAAAGCCCGAGAACGAGACCGCGTACAGCTGCGGCCAGGCCGCAAAGATGGCGCCGCCGCCCAGGATGAGCCAGACCTGGTTGCCTTCCCAGACCGGGCCCAGAGAGTTGATGACGACGCGGCGCTCCACGTCGGTCCTGGCCGCCAGCGGCAGCAGCGCGGCAGCGCCCAGGTCAAAGCCATCGGTGACGGCAAAGGCGATGAGCAGCACGCCCAGCAGGCCCCACCACAGCAGGCGCAGGACGTCGTAGCTGATCAGTTCGTGAAGAATCATGGTGACAATCTCCCTTGGTCATTGCCCGCGGGCGAGTTTTTGCATCAGAGGGAAGTAGGTGGTCAGGTGCGGTGCGCTTTCCTCCTGCGGTCCCTTGCGGATGGCCTTCACCATGAGCTTCATCTCGATGACGAAGAGCACGGAGTAGATGGCGATGAAGCCTGCAATCGTCAGCAGCAGCGTGCCCGCGCCCAGGTTGGAGACGGCCAGCGCCGTGGGCAGCACGCCTTCGATGATCCAGGGCTGGCGGCCCACCTCGGCCACGATCCAGCCGCACTCGGCCGCGATCCAGGGCAGGGGAATGGCGATCACGGCCAGCTTGAGCATCCACGGATGGGCGTCCAGCCTGCGCCGCACCGACAGCCAGAAGAAGGCCGCCGTGAGCGCGATGAAGAACATGCCCAGGCCCACCATGATGCGGAAGGCCCAGAACAGCGGCCCCACGGCCGGCACGGTGTCCCAGGCGGCCTGGGCGATCTGCGCGTCCGTGGCCTGGCGCGGGTCGTCCACGTAGCGCTTGAGCAGCAGCGCGTAGCCCAGTTGCCCGCCCTTGTCCTCGAAGACGGCCTTGGCCTCGGCCGGCACCTGGCCCGTGGGGCCGGCGGCGCGGATGGCCTCCAGCGCGCCATAGGCCTCGATGCCGTTGCGGATGTACTGCTCGGTGCGCTGGACCAGGTCGTTGATGCCGGGGATCTCGGTGGTCAGCGAGCGCGTGCCGATCAGGCCCATGACCCAGGGAATGTGAACGGCGTAGTGCGTCTCCCGTGCGGCCTTGTCGGGGAAACCGAAGGCCGTGAAGGCGGCCGGTGCGGGCTCGGTATCCCACATGGCCTCGATGGCGGCCAGCTTCATCTTCTGGTGCTCCGACGACAGGTAGCCGCTTTCATCGCCCAGCACCACCACCGACAGCGCGGCGGCCAGGCCGAACGAGGTGGCCACCGTCATGGAGCGGCGCGCCAGCTGGATGTGCCGGCCCTTGAGCAGATACCAGGCCGAGACGCCCAGCACGAAGATGGCCGCCGTCACATAGCCTGCCGAGACCGTGTGCACGAACTTGGCCTGGGCCACGGGGTTGGTCAGCACCGCGAAGAAGTCGGTGACCTCCATGCGCATGGTCTGCGGGTTGAACGCCGCGCCCACGGGGTTTTGCATCCAGCCGTTGGCGATCAGGATCCACAGCGCCGAGAAGTTCGAGCCCAGGGCCACGCACCAGGTGGTCACCAGGTGCCCCACCTTGCTCAGGCGGTCCCAGCCGAAGAAGAACAGGCCCACGAAGGTGGCTTCGAGGAAGAAGGCCATCAGCCCCTCGATGGCCAGCGGCGCGCCGAAGATGTCGCCCACGTAGTGGCTGTAGTAGCTCCAGTTCATGCCGAACTGGAACTCCATCACGATGCCCGTGGCCACGCCCATGGCGAAGTTGATGCCGAACAACGTGCCCCAGAACTTCGTCATGTCGCGCCAGATGGTGCGGCCCGTCATCACGAAGACGGTCTCCATGATGGCGATGATCACGGCCAGGCCGATGGTCAGCGGCACGAACAGGAAGTGGTAGAGCGCCGTTACCGCGAACTGCAGCCGCGATAGATCGACGATGTCGAGGTCCATGGTGAGATCCTTTCTCTCGGGGGTACTTGGTGAAATCCTTGATCAGCCGTCCTGCCGCAGGCGCGCCAGGGCCGCCTCGAACGGCGGTGTGCCGCGCAGCGCCTCGGACACCACTCGGCCCTGCTCCACCCACAGCAGCCGGTCGGCCAGTTGCGCCTCCCGCAGCTTGTGCGTGGCCAGCACCAGGGTGCGGCCCCGGGCTGCACTGTCCAGCCGCACCAGCAGGTCGGCGGCCGTGCGTGCATCCAGGCCCTCGGTCACTTCGTCCAGCAGCCAGCAGCGCGCGGGGCTCAGCAGCAGCCGCGCCAGCGCCAGGCGCCGTGCCTGGCCGCCGGACAGGCCCAGCCCGCCCTCGCCCAGCCGCGTGTCCAGACCCTGCGCCATGGCCCGCACATCGCCGGCCAGCCCGGCGACTTCCAGCGCCGCCCACAGCGTGTCCTCGGCGGCCTGGGGGCAGGCCAGCAAAAGGTTGTCGCGCAGGCTGTCCTCGAACAGTTCGGTGCGCTGCGTCATCCAGGTGCAGCGCCGGGCACGCACGGCGCCGGCCAGCGGCTGGAGCTCGCCGGCCATCAGGGACAGCAGCGTGGTCTTGCCCGCGCCGCTGGCGCCCAGCAGGGCGACACGCTCGCCCTCGGCGATACGGATGTCCTGGGCCAGCACGGCGGCACGGGGTGCCACGACCTGCTCCAGCTCAACCGCCAAGCCCTGTCTGGGCGCCGCCGGTTCGCAGGCGCCTTGCGCAGCGCCGTCGCGCAGGGCAGGCGCCAGCCGGCGCGCGGCCAGCCAGCTGCGGCCGGCCTCCAGCGCGCCACGGCGCAACGCGGCAAAGGGCTCCATGGCCGTCAGCGCCAGCAACAGGGCCAGCGCGGCCACGGGGGCGCCCAGCAGGCCGGCCTCGGCCAGCCAGCCCACGCCCAGCAGCACACCGGCCAGGGCCAGGGCGCCGCACAGGCCCTGCACGAAGGAGGTTCGGGCCTCCAAGCCGTGGAGTGCGGCGTCGGCCTCGGCCACGCGGGCGTCCAGGGCGGCAATGCGTTCGCAATGCGCGGCCAGGGTGCCGGCCATGGCCAGCTCCGCCTGCCCGGCCACCAGGTCGGCCGTGCGGGCGCGCAGGGACTCCAGCGCCAGCGCGCGGCGCACGGCGGGCCGGCGCGCACTGCGGGCCAGCCACAGGGCGCTGCCCAGGCCCGTGGCCAGCAGCCACGCAGCCAAGGCCAGGCCCAGCCACCAGCGCATCAGGCCCAGCGCCAGGGCGGCCACCAGCGTGGCACCGGTGGCGGCCAGCAAGGGGACGAACAGGCGCAGGTACAGGCTGTCCAGCGCATCCACGTCGGCCGTCAGCCGCTGCAGCAGGCGCGCGGGCCGCAGGCGCAGGCTCAGGGCGGCGGCGGGAGTGGCCCAGCTGCGCAGCAGCCGCTCGCGCAGGGCGGCCAGCACGGCCAGGGTGGCGTCATGGGTGACCAGCCGTTCGGCATAGCGGGTGCCCGTGCGGCCCAGGGCCAGCAGGCGGATACCGGCCGAGGGCATGAAGACGTCGAAGACGATGGCCGTGGCCGGCACCAGCCCGGCCAGCGCCGTGGCCGTGATGAACCAGCCCGACAGGCCCAGCAGCGCCATGCCCATGAGCACCGTGAGCAGGGCCAGCAGCGCGCCGCCCAGCCACAGGCGGCGGGGCGCCATGCGCGCCAGGGCGGCAAGCACGGGCCGGAGGGTGGAGCGGGGCTTCATGCGGCCAGCTCCTGCGGGGCGGCATGGCCCGCCAGCTCCACCACGCGGTGCATGGCGGCGGCCAGCTCGGCATCGTGGGTGGCGACGATCAGCGTGCGCCCGCGCGCCAGTTGCAGCAGGGCATCGGTGACCTGGGCGGCCGTGGCCGGGTCCAGGTGGGCCGTGGGTTCATCGACCAGCAGCAGGCCTGCATCGCGCGACAGGGCCAGGCGCGCCAGGGCCAGGCGCACGATCTCCCCGCCCGACAGGCCGGCTCCGCCCTCGCCCAGCGTGGCGCCGGCACGGGCCTCGGCCAGCTTGCCCAGACCGGCCAGCCGCAAGGCCTGGCGCAGTTCGCCGAAGGTGAATCCCGGGCGGCCCAGCCGGAGGTTTTCGCCCACCGAGCCGGCGAACACATGGGGGCTCTGCCCCATCCAGGCCATGCGCGCGCGCAGCCGTCCGGCCGATTCGCCGTCGAGCAGCTGGCCGTCGATATGGATGCGCCCAGGCTCGGCCACCGGCAGCAGGCCGGCAATCTGCGCCAGCAGCAGCGACTTTCCGCTGCCGCTGGGGCTCCACAGCGCCACATGCTCGCCAGGCCGCACGTCCAGCGTGAGCGCCGGCAGCGTGACCGCGCCGCCTGGCGCCTGGGGCCGCACCTGCTCCAGGTGCAGGGCGCAGGCCTGGCCGGCCGCCCTGCCGGGCGCAGCCAGTGCGCCCGGCAGCGGCTGCGCATCGCGACCCAGATCGCCCAGGGCCTGCAGCGCAGCCTCGCCGCTGGCGCGGTCGTGCCAGACGGCAGACAGCTCACGCAGGGGATCGAAGAAGCTGGGCGCCAGCAGCAGCACGAACAGCGCCTGGCCCAGGCTCAGTGTCTGGCCCCAGCTGCCAAAGGGCAGATGGCCCAGCAGGTGAAAGCCCACGTAGACGGCCACCATGGCCACGCCCAGGGCCGAGAACAGCTCCAGCACCGCGGAGGACAGAAAGGCGATGCGCAGCACGCGCATGCTGCGTTCGCGCAGGGATTCGGCATTGGCGCGCAGCCGCTGCGCCGTGGCATCCACCGCGCCCAGGGAGCGCAGGGTGGACAGGCCGCGCAGCCGGTCAAGCAGGAAGGCGTTCATGCCGCCCAGCTCCACCATCTGCGCCTGGCTGGCCGCCTTGGCGCGCCAGCCGACGATGGCCATGAACAGCGGGATCAGCGGCGCGGCCACCACCAGGATCAGCGCCACCACCCAGCTCTGGCTGGCCACGGCCAGCGCAATCACCAGCGGCACGGTGCGCACGCGCCACATGGCGGTCTGGTAGCGCGACAGCCAGGGCACGATGGCCTCGGCCTGCTCGGCCATGGCGCTGGCCGCCTGGCCCGAGGCCGCGCGCTGGCGGTCCAGCGGCGAGGTGCCCGCCAGCGTGCGCAGCACCTGCGCGCGCAGCGCGCTCACCAGGCTGCGCGCCTGCAGATTCGCACGGCGCGTGCCGCTGGCATCGCACCAGGCGCGCAACCCGCCCAGCAGCGCAACGCCGGCCGCAAGCTGCCACAGTGGCCACAGCGGCTCCATGGCCGCGCCATCGGCCATGGACTGCACAGCCAGCGCCAGCAGCGCCGCCTGGGGCAGCCACAGCAGCGAGGCCAGCACCAGGCGCCCCGTACCCGCCATCGGACGACGCGCCAGCTGGTGGAACTCAGGCAATGACGGGGTACAAGGTTTGTTCATTTATTCTGTAATTTCAGTATTTACTGAAATTACGCAAAGAATTCTAAACAAACTTGCTCCAGGCAAGTCGCTCGTAGGGGGAAGCCGAGTGAAGCAGTCAAGCGTGCGCAAGGGGTTTTGCGCAAACAACTTCGAGGACCGGACCCGCACAGCGTGGGTAATACCCAAAGAAAACGGCGCCCGAAGGCGCCGTCTGGCAGAGTAGGAGAAGAGCCCGTCCTGGGCTCTGCCGACCTTACGGGGTGGACAGCAGGCGGTCGCGCGCCTGGTTGTATTCACGCTTGAGACGCTCCACCAGCTCGCCCGCACCCGTGACTTCGCGAATGGCGCCAATGCCCTGGCCGCAGCCCCAGATGTCCTTCCAGGCCTTCTTGGCGTCGCCGCCGAAGTTCATCTTGCTGGGGTCCGATTCGGGCAGGTTGTCGGGGTCCAGGCCTGCCGCACGGATGGACGGCGCCAGGTAGTTGCCGTGCACGCCCGTGAACAGGTTGCTGTAGACGATGTCGTCGGACGTGCCGTCCACGATGGCCTGCTTGTAGGCGTCGTGCGCACGCGCCTCATGCGTGGCGATGAAGGCCGAGCCGATATAGGCGAAGTCCGCACCCATGGCCTGGGCCGCGAGGATGGCACCGCCCGAGGCGATGGAGCCCGACAGCGCCACGGGGCCGTCGAACCATTCGCGGATCTCCTGGATCAGCGCGAACGGGCTCTTGACACCCGCATGGCCTCCCGCGCCCGCCGCCACGGCGATCAGGCCGTCGGCCCCCTTTTCGATGGCCTTGTGCGCGAACTTGTTGTTGATGATGTCGTGCAGCACCACGCCGCCCCAGCTGTGCACGGCCTGGTTCACGTCCTCGCGCGCACCCAGGCTGGTGATGACGATGGGCACCTTGTACTTGGCGCACATCTGCATGTCGTGCTCGAGCCGGTCATTGCTCTTGTGCACGATCTGGTTGATGGCGAACGGCGCCGAGGGCCGGTCCGGATGGGCCTTGTCCCAGGCGGCCAGGGTCTCGGTGATCTCGGCCAGCCAGTCTTCGAGCTGCTCGGCCGGGCGCGCGTTGAGCGCGGGCATGGAACCCACGATGCCGGCCTGGCACTGGGCGATCACGAGCTTGGGGTTGCTGATGATGAACAGCGGCGAGCCGATCACTGGCAGGGCCAGTTTCTTCAGCGCCGGGGGAAGCTTGGACATGCGTTGTCTCCGTTGGTTCTCGGTATCTCTGTCTGCGTTGTGCCTTGCGGGAGCGCCGGGTCAGAAGGCGTCCATGGGCAGTGCCATCACGCTGCCTGCGCCGTGCACGATGGCATCGCGCAGGCCCGCCGCCTTGACGAGGATGTGCTCGGCATAAAAGCGCGCCGTCGCAATCTTCGCGCGCATGAAGGCCTCGTCCTGTCCCTTGTGCAACAGCTGCTCGGCCGCCAGCAGGGCGCGGCCCATCTGCCAGCCTGCGACGAGGTTGCCCGCCAGCATCAGGTAGGGAACGCTGCCGGCGTACACGGCATTGGGCTCGGCCTTGGCCTGGCCCGAGACGAAGTGCACCGCCTCCACGAAGGCCTGCCGCGCGGCGGCCAGCTGGCGGGCCACGGCCAGTGCCTCGGGCGTGCCGCTGGCGGCCAGCTCGGCCTCGGTCTTCTCGATCTGGCCCGCAATGGCCAGCGCGGTCTGGCCGCCATCGCGCGCCGTCTTGCGGCCCACCAGGTCATTGGCCTGGATGGCGGTCGTGCCTTCGTAGATGGTCAGGATCTTGGCGTCGCGGTAGTACTGGGCGGCGCCCGTCTCCTCGATGAAGCCCATGCCGCCGTGCACCTGAACGCCCAGGCTGGTGACTTCCAGGCTCATCTCGGTGCTGTAGCCCTTGACCAGGGGAACCATGAATTCATAGAAGGCCGCATTGGCCTCGCGCACCTGGGCATCGGCATGGTGGTGGGCTGCGTCGTAGGCCGCGGCGGCCGTGGCCGCCATGGCGCGGCAGCCCTCGGTGTAGGCGCGCATGGTCATGAGCATGCGGCGCACATCGGGGTGGTGGATGATGGTGGCGCTGGCCTTCACGCTGCCGTCCACGGGGCGGCTTTGCACGCGCTCGCGGGCATAGGCCACGGCATGCTGGTAGGAGCGCTCGGCCACGGCAATGCCCTGCACGCCCACGGCGTAGCGGGCCGCGTTCATCATGATGAACATGTATTCGAGGCCGCGGTTTTCCTCGCCCACCAGGTAACCGATGGCGCCCCCGTTGTCGCCGTACTGCAGCACGGCCGTGGGCGAGGCCTTGATGCCCATCTTGTGCTCGATGCTCACGCAGTGCACATCGTTGCGCGCGCCCAGCGAGCCATCCTTGTTGACCAGGAACTTGGGCACCACGAACAGGCTGATGCCCTTGACGCCCTCGGGCGCCCCGGCCACGCGGGCCAGCACCAGATGGACGATGTTCTCGGCCATGTCGTGCTCGCCATAGGTGATGAAGATCTTGGTGCCGAAGACCTTGTAGCTGCCATCGGGCTGCGGCTCGGCCTTGGTGCGCACCAGGGCCAGGTCGGAGCCGGCCTGGGGCTCGGTCAGGTTCATGGTGCCGGTCCACTCGCCGGTCACCAGCTTCTCGAGATAGGTGGCCTTGAGCTCATCGCTGCCCGCCGTCAGCAGGGCCTCGATGGCGCCGTCGGTCAGCAGCGGGCACAGCGCAAAGCTCAGGTTGGCGCTGTTGAGCATTTCCACGCAGGCCGCGCCAATCGTCTTGGGCAGGCCCTGGCCTCCAAAATCCTGCGGATGCTGCAGGCCCTGCCAGCCGCCTTCGGCGTACTGGCGAAAGGCCTGCTTGAAGCCCGCCGTGGTGGTGACCACGCCGTCCTTGAGGCTGGAAGGCGACACGTCGCCCGGCAGGTTCAGCGGCGCCACCACGCCTTCGCACAGCTTGGCGCATTCCTCCAGCACGGCCTGGGCCGTCTCCAGGCCAGCCTCCTCGAAACCGGGCAACTGCGCCACCTGGTCGATCTGCGCCAGATGCTCCATGGCGAACAGCATGTCTTTGAGGGGAGCCGAGTAAGTCATTGTTGAACCTTCCTGAACAGAGCCTGGACCGCCGGCGCGCAGCGCGCGGCGACCTGGGACAGCGGGCGCGCCGCCACGGCACTACTGCATTGCTGCGTTATTGCGTGACGCGGCCCGATGCGTTGACGATGGACAAATCCACGAATTTCGAGCCCGCCTGCGAGCCCGGACGATAGGTAACCCAGTAGCCGCCCAGATCGAAGGCGTCCAGGCCGCGCAGCGAAGCGGCCAGCTTCTCGCGCGTCAGCGGCTGGGTGCGGCGCATGGCCTCCACGATGACGCGGGCGTTCACATAGCCTTCCATCATGGCGTAGCTGACCGGCACGGTCAGCGACTTGCCGGCAGCGGTGGCCGCGTCCCTGAACTCCTTGTTCAGCCGCATGGTCACCTTGTAGGGACTGGGCACGACCTGGGCAATGGACAGGCCGCTCATGAACTCCACGGGCAGGCGCTTGGCCAGTTGCTCGATATCGGCTTCCGATGTCGCGTAGATCTGGGCCGTGCCGCCCGCCATGCGGTACGCCTCGACGAAGGCCGAGGTCACGGGGCTGGAGGCCACCACCATCACGGCCTGCGCCGAAGGCTGGGCCTTTTGCAACTGGGACACGGCCTTGTCCATGGCGCCCTTGCCCGTGCTCAGCGAAGCGCTGACCACCAGCTTGGCCTTGGAAGGCGCAATCGCCTTGTCCACAAGTTCAGCCACGGCCTTGGCATCCGGGCGTTCGTCATGCAGCAGGGCCAGGCGCGTGATGCCCACGGTGGCCAGGTGCGAGGCGATCTTGGCCATTTCCTCGGGCAGGTTGGCGCGGGTGCTGAAGATCTGGGGATGGCTCAGCACACGCGTGTCCGTGCTCTGGTAACCGACCAGGGAGATCTGGGATTGGTCGAGCAGCTTGCTGTCCAGCAGCGAAGCCATGTTGCGGTTGCCGAAGTAGCCGGCCAGCACCACGGGCTTGGACTCGTCCAGCAGCTTGCGAGTCTTGTCCACGGTTTCATCGGGATGGCCCACATCGTCCACCGTGACCAGTTGCACGGGCTGGCCCTGCACGCCGCCGGCCTTGTTGATCTGGTCGAAGTACAGGCGCATGCCCTGGGCATAGGCACGGCCCTGCGTCGCACCGGCTCCCGACATGGGTGCCACCTGCCCCACCACCCAGGCATTGGCCTCGGCGGCCAGCGCCATGGCGCCACAGACAAAGGCCACGGCCGTGCGGGCCAGGCGCAAGCGCATCATCTTCATTTCAATCTCCCTCTCGGTTCATGCCATTGCCAGCACCCGCTGGCGGCCAAAGCCGTTGTTGTAGTCGTTGCCGCGAATCATGACCAGCGGGCCATCCCGGCATCCGTGACGGAAAAAGAGGGGCCTTGTGCCCCTCATTTTTCAGCTTTGGTCGCTTACAGCGCCTGCACCAGCTCGGGCACGGCCTGGAACAGGTCGGCCTCCAGGCCGTAGTCGGCCACCGAGAAGATCGGTGCCTCGGGGTCCTTGTTGATCGCCACGATCACCTTGGAGTCCTTCATGCCGGCCAAGTGC
>Ga0067045_1029477_pt1 | contig 20541 bp, 14 predicted proteins | sample TerdegcTABiofilm_FD_59184 | JGI IMG/M metagenome (GOLD analysis project Ga0067045, IMG submission 59184) | Combined Assembly of (Gp0054472, Gp0054536) Wastewater bioreactor microbial communities from Singapore -Terephthalate degrading...
GTGTAGACAAGGGCTTATTTGCCTAATATATTTAATTAGAATCAGTTAAGGGGGTATGCAATGAATTTTCCTAAGGAATTAAAGTATTCTGAAGATCATGAATGGGTAAGGCTGGAAGGAAATAAGGCTTATATCGGCATAACCGACTATGCTCAGGATTCTTTGGGAGATGTTGTTTATATTGAACTTCCAAAGGTGGGCCGGGAAGTAAAGAAAGGTGAGGAAGTTACAAATATTGAATCCGTAAAAGCGGCCTCGGCAATCTATACTCCTGTTTCAGGAACCATTGCAGAAGTAAATGAGGATCTTGACGGATCTCCGGAACTTATTAACCAGAAACCCTACGAAGCCTATATCTTCTCCGTGGATATAAAGAACCTAAAGGAATTGGATACACTTCTCGATGCCGCAGGATATCAAGAATTTATCAATAAAAAGAACTAATATCCAGAAAAACTGGGGAGGGAATTATGGCAGATCTGTCCACAACCTATCTTGGGCTAAAACTAAAAAATCCTTTAATTGTAGCCAGCTCGAGGTTAACCTCAACTCTCGAAAGCTTGGTGGAATTCGAAAATTCTGGAGTTGGCGCGGTGGTATTAAAATCTCTCTTTGAAGAACAGATCGAGGCAGATACCTCCAGAATGATAGAAGGCCTTGATCCTAATATGCATACCGATGCCCTGGACTTTTTTATTGGAACGGGAAAAAATTTCTATCTTAATGATTACCTCCTTCTAGTAAAGGAGGCAAAGAAACGTCTTACTATTCCAGTTATCGCCAGCATCAACTGTATCAGTGCTGACACCTGGATAGATTATGCGGGAAAATTTGAGGATGTTGGTGCCGATGCTTTGGAATTGAATGTATTTATCATGCCCGTGGATATTCATCAGGATCCCAGGGAATTGGAAAAAAGATATCTTGATATCTATCGGAAGGTTCAATCCAAGACTTCTCTGCCGATTTCTTTAAAATTAGGGTATCATTTTACAGGTATGGCCAATATGTTTAACACCTTAAGCAAAGAAGGTGTTAAAGGACTCGTCCTCTTTAATCGGTTCTACCGACCCGATGTGGATGTGGAGAACCTTAAGATCATTCCAGCTTCGGTTTTTAGTGTACCCGAGGAGCTTACCTTATCTCTTCAATGGATAGCTATTCTATCGGGAGAGCTTTCTTGTGATCTCTGTGCTGCCACGGGAATCCATACTGGCGAAGGTCTTATTAAACAGCTTCTTGTGGGAGCAACAGTTGCTCAGGTATGTACTGCTTTCTTTAAAAAGGGAAGGAACTTTGGGGCTACAATGTTGGAGGATCTTAACTCCTGGATGGATAGAAAGGGATACAAAACTGTAGAGGATTTCCGGGGTTTACTATCAAGGGAAAAGGTGGAGGATCCTACAATTTACGAAAGATCTCAATATGTAAAAGCCCTAGTGGGTATCAGTTAAGACAGATCCTGGGGCTTTCCACTCTGATCTGGAAAGCCCCAAATAAAAGAATCAATTAAACAAATTTTGCCCGTATTTCGGCGCTTACATAATCCAGAATAGCCACAGTGATTGCTATAAACCAGACCGCAATACCAGCAGATTTGTATTCCAAAAGTCGGATATATTGAACCAAGAGGAATCCTATTCCGCCTCCTCCCACCATACCAATTACAGTGGACATCCTTACATTTATATCCCAGCGATAGATTGTAAAGGAAACAAAGGGAGGAATCATCTGGGGAATGACGGCAAACATTATAGTCTGAAGTTTTGTTGCTCCAGTGGCCTGAAGAGCCTCTATTGGACCAGGATCTATCCCCTCTATAGCCTCGGAATAAAGTTTGCCCAAAGCCGCTATGGAGTGAATTGTAAGAGCTACAATCCCTGCAAAGGGTCCAAGGCCTACCCAAACTACAGCTATCAAGGCCCAGATTAGGGGTTCTATGGCCCTGATTATATTAAGGATCGTTCTGGTAATGTAATAGATGGCCATGGTTATCCAGGATCCTGCCATCAGGTTTCGTGAAGCAAGGAAGCTGACGGGGATTGAAAAAATAATACCAAAAAAGGTTGCCATCATTCCCATAAAGATTGTTTCTATCATCAATACGATGGTCAGTTTCAATGGTTCCGATGCAATTGGTCCACCTGCCTGAAAAACCTGCCTTGCCTCCACTTTATGGATATGCGGACCCTTAGCTGTGGGAGGTATCAGCCTGTAGGGCATGATCATCTTTGTAGAAAAAGCTCCCTGATCATCCGTTACCACCGAAAGATAGTCCCCCTGATATCTGGGTTGGAATTCATTGCCCTGCGGGTCTATCCACCATATCTTTGTAACTGTATTGGGTTCAAACCCTCGGCCGATCAGTTGAATTTCTGTTCCGGGGATTATCTGGTTATCCGAGCCCATCTTGGAAAGGTAACCAAAGTTAGGTTCAGCAATAAGGTAGGGTTCCCCCTCCTTTTCAACAGGATAGGGTGGGGGATTATCTTCCGAGTCGCCAAGGATCTCTGCTGTAGCCTTTTTTTCTGTAGTATTATAGGTATAGGCCGCTTCCCAAGGCCATAATACCCTGGAAAGAGGTTTCCAGGCTTCCTTTGCCTGGGTGGTTAAACGGTAGATATTTATCTGGCTAATCTGCCACCCTATGATAAAGAACAAAAAGAGTACCAGAAAAAAGATTCCGGTTCTTTTCATATCCTTCCTGCATTTATAGGAATCTACAATATTCCATATCCATAATCCAAGGATGCCAAGGAAAATCAGAATGAGGAAATTGGGATGCATCCTATACACTTTAGATAGGATCTCTAAGGCTGTGGTTTCCCTGTGGGCAATCTCTCTGAAACGCCATAGGGTCAAAGCAATTATAGTTACAAAGGAAGAGAACAGCAGAATGCCTCTTCTAAATTTCCCATTCAGGATTTGCCCCAATCCAGGGATAAGTATACTTGTCAAGGGTAGAATTTTTTTCATTGTGCACTCCTTCCGCTTATCGAGGTATTACTCATCCTTTCTGCCTCTTCTCCATAGATCTCCTTGAACTGTTCATCCGTAAGCTTTAAAATATCCTCTCTAGTACCGTGATACACCAGATTACCCTCTCTTAGGCCTATGACTCTGGTAGAGTATTTCTGTACAAGATCCAGATAATGAAGGCTGCAAAGTACTGTGATTCTTGACTCTTTATTTAATTTCTCCAGATATCCTAAGATGCTATGGGCCAACACAGGGTCCAGGCTTGCTACAGGTTCATCCGCCAGGATCATTGATGGATCCTGCATAAGAGCTCTGGCAATGCCAACCCTTTGCTGTTGTCCGCCGGAAAGTTCGTCTGCCCTTTTCTTTGCCTGGTCTGTTATACCCACCCTTTCTAGAGCCCCGTAGGCCCTCTTTCTATCCTCCGGTTGAAACCTGTAGAGTAGGCTCTGGCTTGGTTTTGTATAACCCAGCCTACCGGAAAGAACATTCATCATTACCGAGGACCTTTTGACCAGATTAAAATGCTGGAAAATCATCCCTACCTGCCTTCGGAAATGTCTAAGTTCCGTATGGTTCGCTTTGGTGACATCCAGTCCATTGTAAAGGATCGTCCCTTCCGTAGGTTCCACTAACCGGTTTATGCAGCGTAGGAGAGTTGATTTCCCGGAGCCACTAAGGCCTATTATCACAAGGAATTCTCCATCCTCCACAGTAAAACTTACATTTTTAAGAGCTACAGTGCCATCATTGTAGATCTTGGTAAGGTTTTTTACTTCCAGCATTGATCCTCCAACAGTATTTGGAGAAGCATTGATACTTCTCCTAAAAATCTTTTCTAGAAGAGAGCATCGGTAGAACTGCCACCGATGCTCTTTTTAATATTTTTGTGATACTTTGTCCGGTGCCTATTTTACCTGGGTTGCAGGATCAACCCCGGCAGCCTGGAGAACCTGGCGGAAAGGATCATAGAAGGTATTATCAGCCTTCATAAGGCCATCCCATTGATAGGCGACATTGAGCGCCTTTTTTCCCTCTTCTGATTGTGCAATTTCCAGAAGGGCCTGAATAATCTTGTCCCTCATCTCCTTGGTCATGGAGGGATGGAACTGAACTCCGTCATTGGGAATATCAATGCTTACCTGGAGAATGAAAACCTTCTCCATTACATCAGGGAACTGTTTCTCGACCCTGGTTCTAGCATCCACATAACAACCGCCAGCATCTGCCTGGCCCTGATACACAGCTACAACCACATTGTCGTGACTTCCCGCATCCAGAATACCTGAAAGATCCTTGTCGGGATTAACGCCAGCCGCTCTCATTGTGATCATTGGAATAACCCAGCCACTGGTTGAAACCGGATCAACCCTTGCAAAAACCTTTCCTTTCAGATCTGCAAGGGTCTTGATTCCCGAACCTGTCCGGGCAATTATCTGACCATTGTAAGAAGGACTTCCACGCCGCAAGGCTACCAAACCTACATCGGCAACCTTTCTATCCGTAGCCATGATGATTGCAAAGGTAGCAAGGGATGCCATATGGGCCTTTGGCGGGCTTGTGGACATAGCCTCTATTACACCGACATACTCGGTAGCAACATTGGTGGAAAAGTAATATCCGGTCTTATCGTGGAGCATATCTGCCACCTGTCTTGCTCCTGCGGATACTCTTTCCATTTCACCGGATGGGACAAAAGACCAAACAATAGGATTGGTTTCTGAACCCAGCGGTGGTGCTTCCTGCTTCCCAGTAGCGGCAAGGGGAAGAATAGTCACCAAGGCCATTACCAGGGAAATAAGAAAAATGGTTTTTACTTTCATTTAATCCTCCTTATAAATGTAAGGGACAATCCCTTCTTGGGATATTATAATTTGATAATGATTCTAGTACAACATTCTTTATTAAAATTGGGATCTATTTACTTTATTTTTAAAAAATAATACTCTATTTTCAATCATGGGTTTGGAGACTAATATGGAGGATCAATTAAAAGATTTTGATGATATCCGGCCGTACAAGGATGATGAATTATCAGAAGTAGTATCCAGGATATCCAGGAATCGTTGGTTGCTTTCTGGCTTTATGAATGTGCTCTGGCCTCGTTGCCCTTCGATTATTGCTCCTGTTTTTATGGCCTTAGAGGGCTTCTATTTAAGAATGATTCTGCATAAGGTAAAAACCGTAGACGAATTTCAGAAACAGTTTGTTATCCGGCAGGGATTATACATGGTAGTCCGCCAGACCACAGACGGAGTAACCTTTAACGGACTATCAAACCTAGATCCGGAAAAGGGATATCTCTTTATAAGCAACCACAGGGATATATCCCTGGATTCTGCCCTGCTTAACTATGCCCTTTATAAGGCAGAACTTCCCCTTTCTCAGATCGCCTTTGGGGATAACCTGCTTATAAATCAATTTGTTTCCGATATGATACGGATAAACAAGGCTTTTATTGTCCGTCGTAATCTGCCAATACGGGAACAGATAAAGGCCTCTATCCAGCTGTCCAGGTATATCTGGTTTACCCTTTCCCAGGGACATTCCGTCTGGCTAGCCCAGAGAGAAGGACGAGCAAAGGATGGAAATGATGTAACAAACCCATCGGTAATCAAAATGCTTTATCTTTCCCAGAGAAACAGAAAGGAGGGTCTCACTTTTCCAGATTTTATTAAAGCTTGTAATATCGTTCCAATGGCAATCTCTTATGAACTCGATCCCTGCGACAGAATAAAAGCCTGGGAGATATATCACAAAGAGAGCAAAGGGGAACATGTAAAAAGAAAGAAGGAGGATCTGGTAAGCTTATATGCAGGAATTAAAGGGAAAAAGGGAAGAATCCACATAGAATTCGGAGAACCGATAACAGAAACCCTGGAAAACGAAAAGGAGGTTTCTGCTTGGATCGATAAAACCATCCATGCCTGCTACCATCTCTGGCCAAGCAATTTTATAGCCTTTGACGAGCTGGAAGGTCGGCAGGAGTACATAAAACAGTATACTCATGAGGAGAGGAACAGATTTCTCTCCCGGTTTACCACTCTACCAGAAAAGGTCCGGAAGGTTGCCCTGGCTATGTATGCTAACCCGGTAAGGAACTACAGACTGGCAGTTTCTAAGGCCTAGGAATTAAATCTTGGAAAGGTTTGTTGTAAGCTCCGTAAATCCGGAAGGGGAGGGAAAGTACATCTCCCTTCTTGGAAAGTCGGTTAATGGCTTCCCCGAGGGGGAGAAAAGAGCCCTCCTAATTCCGGAGAACAAAGGAATAACCATAAAGGAGTGTTTTCTCTCAGAATCACCCCAGCGAATCTGCATTAAAGGAGCGGCAAGGAGACAGATTACCCCCGGATCATCTCTTCTGCCCTATAATTCCCTGGTAACCCTGCAAAACAAACTCTGGATCTTCCCGGAATTACCTTTAAGGAGCGGCAAATACCTTTTGCGACTTCCGGATTTAACAGATATGGATTTCAAAGGAATCTTAAAGAGAAAAGGAGGCTTGTATTCCTTCTTTTCTGAGAAAGCCTTACCCTTTTATTCGGGAGCTTCTGTATTTCTTAAACCACAAAAACCGGAGGAGGGGAGAGTTACCAGTGGAAAGATCTTTCTTGGCCATCCTGTTTTCCCCGAACAAAATATAAAACTGGAGAGGTTCCTAGTAAATACACCCTCTTCTCTTTCCCTGGAGTCTAGGGCGAGAAAGGCTGCGGAGATCCTCGGTTATGGTCACCGAAATTCCCTCCCACCGAAGGAGGGAGACCTTCTCGTTGAGGAGGATGTCGTTATTTCCTCCTGGTTCCAGGAAGTATTGGAAAGGGAGCTCCTGACAAGAACAGGGAAACCGGAGGGGGAGTCGAAGGCGGAATTGATCCGGCAGTTTCCCCTACCGTTCTTTTTATGGGAGTATCTTATCGAGTATTTTAACAGTAAGGGCATAATTGTAAGTAGCGGGAACCGGGTTTTTAGATCCCTTAAGAATTCACACCCAGCAGCCTCCCCTGTTTCCAAGGCAGTATTGGATACCCTTAAGAGGGTTGGTATGGAGGGGAGTCATATAAATGCTTTCCGTGAGGAATTTTTAAGAAGGGAGGTGGAAGGACTTTTAGCCAGAGGAGAGATAATCTCTTTGGGAAGGGGATTTATCTTTGCTGAAGATGCCTATCAAAGGTTACTAAAAGCCCTTTTCCTGGATAAGCTGCCTGGAGACCGTCTCTCTCCAGAGGATCCGGCCTTTAAATTTGGTATATCCAAAACCAAGGTAATAACCCTCTTCCATCATCTGAGGGAAAAGGGTTTTCTTGAAAATAGGCAGGGTAATTGGTATATTAAAAGGATACCGGATGATTAAAAAAGAGATTCCTTTTATATTACTTATCCTTCTCCTTCTTCACGCCTGCGCCGGAGAACCACCCGAGATAATTCAGACCCTAGGGCAAAGGAACTTTGTAAAGGATCCAATCACGGGAAATATAGCCGAGTATTTTTCCCTCTTTATCCAGGCAAATGATGCCGATGGCCTGGAGGATCTAGTAGAAATTTATCTTATCCAGGACGAGGAAGAGATTTTTTTTAGGATCGACTCGGAAAATTGGCTAAAAAAGGAAAAGGACGGAGAATTCTGGCTGGGGTCAAATGGATTTACCATGCCTGACCGGGGGTCAATTCCCTCTGGATCTTACAGAGTCCTTCTTTTGGATAAATCGGGGGAGAGGGATGAAAAGGAGATCTATCTTTTCCCTACCGATATAAAGGGGATAAATTTCCCCTCGGTTAGAATATCCGAAGAAACAATTTCCATCTCCAATTCTCAGGAAGCCTTGCTACTTCTTGTATATGATTCTGTGAATAATTTTTTAGGTTCCCAGGATCTGGGAACTAATCCCCTTCCTCTCTCTTCCCTGCCCGGAGGTCTGGGAAAAGCCTCTTATCTTTATCTTTACAGATATAAGGATAAGGAAAACTATGGGATTCTTTCTGGACCGATCTATATCCCTTCCGGTGGGTCTTAGTTATTTCTGGATCTATTTTTGCCCTTAGGAAGTTCGATATTCTTAAGGTGCTCTAAAAGTTGATCCTTGTTTATAAGATCAATGGGTCTTGTTTCCGCATACTCTATGGCTTTTCTTGAGAAATTGGAACTGGAGAGAATTATTCCTCTAGAAACACTCAGTTTTTTCATCTCCTCGTGGAGAGACCGGATTGTTGATTCGGATATAAGCTCCGGGACTCGTAAAAAGCGGAGGAGTTTTGGCATTTTCCTTGCATTTCTCCACTTGGTGGATTCTGTTTCTATAGCAATTATCTGACAGCCGTTGGGGATGTCGGAGATATCCCGGACACTAAGGGACATGGATTCTGAAAGGCTTTTACAGATCTCAAAAAATTCATCCATAGCAGCGGTAAGATAGTCCTTCATCCGGTCATCTGTTCTCAGGTCCTGATATTGACTTAGTTTTTCTGCAACATCTCTAAAGGTTGGCTTTTTGGAATAGATCTTTTCCCATTGTTCCAGGGCTTTATCAATCTCCCTGGTTTTTTCATAACAAAGGGCAAGGAAATATCTGGCATAAAGGGTTTCTGTGGCTGTATCGTTGGTGGAAAGTTTTACTGCCCTGTCCAGTTCTGTAATTGCCTTGTCTAGGTTATTCATGCTCATATAACAGCCCCCCCGTTCTACCAGGGCTTTTATCTTTTGATCCTGATCCCTCTGGGCTTTTTCAAAGGCTCCCAGGGCAGCAACATAATCATGACTGTCTTTAAGGAGTTTACCTATGTAATAATAGGCCTTGTAATTATCTGGTTTTAGTTTTATAGCCGCATCCAGTTCCACCTTTGCTTCTACAGGCTTCTTGTTTTTGTAGAGAAGATAACCAAGCTGGTAATGGGCATCGGAATGATTTGGATTAAGCTCCAGGGTTTTTCTAAAATAGTTTATTGCCTTGTCTGATTTGTTCCTTTTGTCAAACAGAGTGCCTGCCCTGTAATAGTAATCTGCTTCATTTGGCTCCTGTTTGATCAGCATTAGGTATTCTTTTAAGGCTTCCTCCGGCTGCTCAAAATGCTCATAAAGCTCTGCTATCTTTTTTCTGAAAGGTATTTCTGGGCAGGAAGAAGTGAAATTTCCTATCTGATTTACCAACTGAAACTCCATAAGGGCAAGTTCATATTTATTATCCGCCAGATAAGCAAGCCCTAGAAAATAATGGGCCTCCGAATTCCTTGGTTCCTTGGATATTATCTGCTTTGCAGTTCTTACAGCTGTGGTTGTTTTTCCCTGTTTGACCAGGTTGGACAGGGTTGCGACTTTTTTGGGGGCTATAATGGATCGGATAACAAAAAAGGTTATTGCACCAATTGCTATGCCGAGAATAATAATGAGCATTACTATCGCAGGCATTTAATACTCCCTGTAGGCTTCGGATTACTTTTGTATATCAGAACAAAAGGGTATACATTTGAAGATTATAATGTAACCTCTTAACAGAAAGGGTAATTATTTTTTAGAGGACTGTCAAACCATTGAAAAGAAAAAACGGAAAAGAAAACAAATCGATTATCATAGCTTTAATATTCCTTTTTTTCCCCCTGTTTTTGTATCCTCAAAGTCAGACTTTCTTCCAGAGGGGGGAGGATCTTCTACTCAAGAATCAGATTGAGGATGCAAGAACCATGTTTGAAGCCTCTCTGAATGAGGAGCCTGGAAACGAGAAGACTTATCTTTATCTCGCCTATATCTATGAACAACAGAAAAGATACGACAGAGCCGTCGCTATTCTTCAGAGGGGACTATCTTCTGCGAAGGTATATGCAGATTCCTTTTATTTTAATCTTGGGAATAATTTTTTTGCACAGGACAGGAATACCATTGCAGAGGAGATGTATACCAAGGCCTTGGAAAAAAACAGTTCCCTGGCGGCGGCATATCTTAACAGAGCAAATGCCAGAATGAAGCTTACAGATTATAATGGCGCGCTTGAGGATTATCGTATCTATCTTCAACTCGAACCGCAGAATAGTCAAAGAGAGTCGATAGAGAGAGTAACCGCAATTCTGGCTAATATACTTCAGGAGCAGGAGCAGAAAAAGAGGGAAGAGGAAGAAAAGCGGCTTTTGGAGGAACAGAGGCAGAAGGCTCTTCTTGGAGAGGTGCTGAGCTCCCTCCAGAATGCTTCGGAGGGCACCTTGGGGATTTCTGCCCAATCTGAAACCATTGAATCGGTAGAGGAAGAATTTGATATAATGGATTGACCCCGGAGGTTGGTTTTTCAACCTAAGTTGGACTGGTGGTGAACCTTTTAGAACCGAGAGGAGGGGAGATGAAAGGAAAATTGATAATTGTGGGAGGGGTTATATTGCTTCTCCTTTTGATACTTTTAGGACTTCTATTTTTCCGGTCTGGGAAGGCATCGGAAGACCCAAAGGTAAAACTCAGGGAGAATACAATTCTTCTGGCTAAGGATTATTTTGATCGTGGAGAGTACCAGAGAGCCCTGGATCTCTTGGACAAGCTTGTTATTGAATATGGAGAGGATCCTTCTGTTCAGGAATTAAGGGAGAAGGTCCTTTTAGCAATCAAAGAGAAAGCAGAGGAATCCAAGGTATCGGAGAGGGAAAAACAGGAGGAGCTTACAAGAACCCTGGGAGAATTGGGTCAAAGCATTCAACAGACTGCTTCAAGACCGATCCAAGCTACCCTTGTTCAGCCTCCAGAGCCTCCAAAGCCCACTCCCCCTGCAGAAAAACCTGCTTCCACTATCTCCCCGGAGGAACTTCGCCGAAGGGAGGAACAGGAGAAGGCTAAAAGGGTAAGGGAGCTTATAGACAAGGGTGTAAAGGAGATTCAAGAAAAGAGGTTCAATGACGCACGGTACAGCTTTGATTCAGCCCTCCAAATATTGCCAAATTCTGCCGAGGCTTATGCGCAGACTGCGGAATCCTACTTTGTGGAGGATAGCAGTTCTGCTCAAAGCCTCCAAAGGGCTTTGGATAATGCGAACCGGGCGGTAAACCTGGATCCGGATCTTTGGATACCCCATAATACTCTGGGCAAGATCTTTGCGGAGACCCGAAACTATTCGGAATCCATTAGGGAATTTTCTCTTGCTGCAAGACTTAATCCGGAGGATTGGACAATCCCCTTTGAGCTGGGGAAGGTTCAATTCCGGGCAAGATTCTTTGCCGATGCTGCAAGATCCTTTGAAAGGAGCATTCATCTGAATCCGAAAAATGACAAGGCCTATTTCAATCTTGGAGTAGCCTTGGAAAGAGTAGGGGATCAGACAGGAGCCCTGGCAGCCTACAGGAATACGGTAAACCTGAATCCAGAAAATGCCAATGCCCATTTTGCCGTAGCGGAGGTTCTTAAGGCCAGAAGGGACTACAAGACCGCAGAGGCCTCCTATAGGAAGGCGCAGAGCCTAGAGCCGGAAAATGTGCGTTATGTCCGTGGTCTGGCCCTTTGCCTCTATTTCCTTAATAGAATTTCAGAATCAGAAGCCTTTTTTATTAAAGCCGTTGAACTGGAACCGGACCAGGCGGAAAATAATTACAACCTAGCCCTGGTTAAGATTCTACTGGAAAAACCCACCGAGGCCTTAACTTATGCCCAAAAGGCAGTGGATCAGAAAGGAGATTCCGCTCCCTACCGTTATACCCTGGGTGAAGCCCTGGAAAGAACAGGTAATATCGACCGAGCCATATCGGAATATCAGCAGGCAATAAATCTGGATCCAAAGTATATACTTCCCAGGATAAATCTAGGGAAAATCTTCGATTCCAATGGATTATACGACAGGGCCTTAAACCTCCTTCTGGAGGCTTATCGTCTGGAACCCGGATCCATTCCTGTGAACAATAATCTGGGAAATGTTTACCTTCACCTGAAACTATATCAGGATGCCATTAAACATTACGAAAAAGCTATCGAGGGAATGCCGGATTCCACTTTACTTAGATACAATCTTTCTCTGGCTTATATAGAAACAGGCAAGAACGATCTTGCCAAGGATGCGCTATTAAAACTAATCCGCCTGGATCCCTCGTATTGGGATGCCTATTTCAAATTAGGGAAACTTCTCTTTGCGGAAGGAGATAAGGAGGGCGCAAAGGCGATCTTCCTCTCCCTTTTGGAAAGGAATCCTAATTACAAAGAGAGAGAGGAAATTCAAAGGCTCTTAAACAACTAGACAATTCGTCCCAGGAGTTTAAATAATTCCTTTTTTGATAATTCAAACCAAAGAGGCCTGCCATGAGGGCAGAAGGGATAGGGCAGACTTAAGGCCTCCTCAGCTAAAGCAATGGCGGAGGAGGCATCAAGAATCTCCCCATCCTTGATGGCTCTTTTACAAGCCACAGTGGAGTACAATTTTTCAACCAGAGTTTCCTTATTCCCCGGGGAGGTAGTAATTAAGTCTGCAATCTCTCTTTCAAAACCAACTGCAAAGATCGGAACAGAAAGGATCTGCCATAATCCTGAATCCTCCCTCTCTAGTCGAATCCCTATTTCCTGGTAGATTTTTTGTGATTTAAGTAAAAGCTCCTCTGTATCTGGTTCAACATCCAAAAGGTAGGGAACAAGAAGTTCCTGAGTCTCAAAAGAGGAAGGATCGGATATTTTATTAAAAAGTATCCTTTCGTGGGCAGCATGCTGGTCGATTATGTAAAAAACCTCGTCTCTTTCAACCAGGAGGAACAAAGAGAAGAGTTGTCCCAGGTACCTTATCCTGCTTTCTTGCACCCCCGGATAAGGGTAGGAGTAATTTTTATCCTTAAGTAGCTTCAAGACCTCCAAGCCGGCACCTTTCTGGGAAGGAGTTGAATAAGGTTCACCAGGGCTATCAAGGGAAGTTCTTGCGATGGAGGGTTTTTCTGCAGCCAGGGAGTAGTTTTCTGTTTTAAAATCCAAACTGTAGGAGAGAAGCTCCTTTTCTTTTACTTTGTTTAGGTGGGAGAAATGGGATCTTAATCCTCCGGTTATCCGGTGATGAAGCTCCGGTAAATTTCTGAATCTTACTTCTCTTTTTGCCGGGTGGATGTTGAAGTCCACCAGATCAGGATCAACGGATAAGAATATGAAACAGGCTGGAAATCTTCCCCCAGGAAGTATCCCGCCGTAGCCGTATTCCACTGCCTGTACTAGGGAGTATTCCCAAACCCTTCGCCGGTTAACGTAGATCTGAATCAATTTCCTGTCATGAAAGGATAATTCCGGTGGAACTCCCAGGATGAAAATAGTATAACCGGGGCCTTCAATATTCAAAGGAAAGAATTTGATCCTATCAAATCCCCGTTGGTATAATTGAGCAATCCTGGAATCCTGGTCTGCTGGAGGCAGAAAGAATTTCAATTTATTATCCACAAAATATCGAAAGGTTATCTCCGGAAAGGGTAAAGCCTTTTCTATAAAAGAGGCAGTACATAGAGCTGTTTCCGCGGAAAGGGATTTAAGAAAATTTCTTCTTCCCGGTAGGGAATAGAAAAGGTCCTTACAGGATACAATTGTACCCGGTGCGCTAGGAGCAGGAAGGAGGTTTAAAAAATTACCGCCCTGAACAGAAAGTTTAAAGGAGGAACCTTCCCTTTCCGAGGAGCTTGTTATCTCCAATTTCCCTGCGGCGGCTACGGAGGATAAAGCCTCTCCTCGGAAGCCTAGGGTTTTTACTTTATATATATCCTCGGCAGTCTCTATCTTGCTAGTGGCGTGGGGAAGCCAACAGACCTTAAGATCCTCTTTTGACATCCCTTCACCATTATCAATAACCCTGATCTCCTCAATGCCGCCACCAAGTATATGGGCCTCTATTTCTGTAGCACCAGCATCAAGGGAATTATCCAGCATTTCTCTTAAAACAGAAAAAGGCCGGTCGATAACCTCGCCGGCCGCTATTTTCTGAGCATCGATATCCCGGAGGATTTTAATCCTCCGGGAAGATTCATTTAAAGTCATGGTCTTTTATTAGAAATGAACTCTGGTCTCAATGGTTATGGAAGGTGTAACAGTAATATTGCCCTCCTGGTCAAAGGCTGAGTTTGTGGTGATAATCGCTGCCAGATCCAAGGTAGGAGCAACTCCGTAGATTACCTCGCCACGGATAACTGTTCTCTCGTCAAAGAGTCTCTTCAATAGGGTATCCTTATCCGGTTCTGAGGCTAGGGCTTGTTCTTCCATGAAGGTTGCAACAAACCCGGTTCTGTCCAGGGCGATGGATCCATGAATATTTACTACCGGAATAACATCCGGAGCAATCGAGAATTCCATGTGGAGGGTGTCTTTCATGAAGATATCGTATCTTCTTTCAGGAGATATCACCGCTTCCTCGATGGTAAAGGGAGCCATGTACCCGGCAGCAAATCGGATCTTGTCCTTGTAGAAAGAGAAACCTGCTTCACCGTAGATACCCTGAATATTCACTGAATAAATTTCATTTTCCTGGTCCGCAATATAGGTTGCCAATTCCTGGGCATAGGAGCCTCTAAGTCTGTCGTACCTGTTGTTGTAGAAATTGGGTCTGAAGATCCCGTTAAAGTTTCTGTATTCCACACGGTAATCGGCAATAAAGAGGTTTCCGAATACACCAGCGGTTAATCCCCAGTTTCTTAGACTAAACTCCGGCTCCATCTTGAATAATGCATCGGTATAAAGACCGGTAATACTTGTTTCCCCCACTGTTTCCCGGAAATAGGGTACCATACCCCCAACGTCTCCAAAAATAATCAGGGATAGGAAGTCATTTTCCATAATCGGGAAATCAACATCAAAGGCGACATTTATAAAAACCGGATCGCCGGAGGCGGTTTTTTCCGCATCGGTAAGCACGCTGGCGGGGTAAAGGTCTACAATACTGGAAAGACCAAGAGCAAAGCGGAAAAGGTCTGGTGCCGGCCGGAAGTAGAATCTTCCTCCGAAGATTTGGGGATCCGCAACATTATTAACCACTGCTTCAAGCCCCATTCTCTTGAAATCTAGTCCTGTATTTATCCCTACCTTCCTTATGGCTGGGAAATCGGCATCATTGGCGTAGTTATACATTAAAAGTCCATGACCAATGGTCATATTGTTTAAATTGCCAATTTTTAAGTAGAATTTATCCCTCTGTTCTCCCCACTGCAGGTAGCGGATTTTCAGGAAGAGGTCTGAAGCGGCATCCATGGCAATCGCCTGCCAGTCTCCGGCAAATTCTTCGTCTGTTCCGAAGGACCACTCGTTGTTGCCCTCCGGTTTATACCAGTCCTGGGGGTCAAACATATTTGTGTTATAGATTATTGGAAGATAGAGGGACATCTTGAGTTTTCCCAGTTTGAAGGTAGGCTGTAATACGGCCTTGGCATAAGTGGTTCCTCCTATGGTTACAGAACCGATCTCCATGCCCAGGATCTCCTTTAGCTTTTCCATGATGGGATCCATAAAACTTGGCTCTGCCTCTTTTTCTTCCACTGCTTCAGGTTCCACAACCTCTGGTTCCTCGGGTAGTACAGCAGGTTCCGAATCTACAGTTTCTTCCGTTTCCTCTTCTACCTGTTCTTCCTCTGTTTCCTCCAGGGGTGTCTCAAGATCCTGTCCTGGGACTGTAGTTGGATCGAGAACTGAGAATTCCATATCACCTAAATATTCCGCCATCTGTTCGGCAGTAAGTTTTATGGCTTCGAAGGTAGCAGAAAAGGTATCCGCCAACATTCCTGCTCCTACAGAGAGGGAGCGGCCGGTGGCTCGGTCGATAAATTCAACCAAACCGGATTTAACAACCAGTGCGTTTCTTGCTCCAGCCTGTACATCCAGAGTAAAGTCGGTTCCCCGGACACCACAGACTGCGGTTGGGGTATTAACAAGGTATTGCTGATCTCCGGTTCCTGTTCGAGCGGCAATGGTTCTCAGTTTACCTGTAATTATAGTGAATTCCGTAACGGGGCTTCCACCTACTCCCTGAATATTAGCTATTGAAAAACCGGTATTCTTGGATAGTTTAAGAATGGAACCATTGGAGGAGATCCTGATTTCGGCAGTGGTGTTCTTGGTGGTTATAGAGTCGCCTACCATAAGTTCAAAGCCGAAGTAAAGGTCCTCTATGGGATTGCCATCCGAATCCTTAATCAGAATTTCCAGATCATTATCAAAATATTCAAGTATTGCCACCGGTTCGTCCGATTGAGCAAAAACAAAGGATGAAACAAATAGCAGTGCAAGGATAATCGAAATAAGTTTTATTTTCATGTTTTGCCTCCCTTAAAACAGGCTTATGGAGCTTTTCAGTCCAGCGGTAGTTTCCCAGGGGTTCTCCTCACCCGTTGCATTTGGATTGTAACGGATTGAGTAGGTAAAGGTGATTATCGCTGGACCGGTTCTGTAATTGATATTCGCTTCAATTATAGCCCCGTCGGGATCTATAAGCGAGGCGAAACTATCTATAAATTTCTTGTCGTATACGGCATCGAAGGAGAAGCCGGGAACAATACCCTCGGCTATTACAAATACGCCTCTTAGATGAGGGTAATCCAGAAAGTTTTCTGTAGCTGTCTCGGGAAGACTCTTAAAAGGGCCATCAATGGAGGCATTAAAAGCTATTTTACTATCCATTAATGAGAATCCCATGCTTGCAAGGTACCCGACAAAACCCTCAATAACCGTATCACTTTGGGCTATCTGATATTTAGCTGCCCTGTATAGGTCATAGGAGGCATCAAAGTAAACAGGGATAAAGTTGTCCCCCAGGAACCGTAGCTGGGCTCCGTAGGTTATAAAGGAGATGATCTGTCCCCCCACACCAAGCATTCCACCTGTGGCAAAACCCTCTTTCTTCTGGGTAAAAGCAAGATCGCCGAAGGCAGCAAGACTTATAAGGGGGTTGCCGAGGATCGGTTGTACAAGGTCAAAACCAAAGGCCATGGCATTAAATTCTTCATACCCCTCTGGTTTATCATCTATATACTTGTAGGGATCAAAATCAAATACTGCTGTTGCACCCACCTCCAAGTGTTTTAAGAGCGGTATCTCTGTAAAGGAGAGAGGCCTAAAGAAAAGTCTAGCTCCCAGAATATCAAAGGCTGTAAGGTCATCTACGAAGGTTTCAATCCCCATAATTGGGAATTTGAAAAGTGAGCCGTCCAGATCAAAGGACAGGCCGAAGATCCTTCTTTGAGGTAGGAATAAGGTATTGGCATAGTTGCCCATAATAAAACCATTTCCCAGGGTTGCATCGTCTATTGAACCAAGTTTGACGAAAAGTGGTTCTCCTTTTGTCCCATACCTAATGTACCTTATTTTTGGCAGATAGAGCTCTAAGAAAGTCAGTCCGGCATCTGCCGGAACCCAGTCTCTGCCAGAGATTAGAAACTCGTTTCCCTCTTCACCTCCGGTGAAGGAGTAGTGCAGGGTAACATCCACCCCAACACCAAACTTTCCCAGGGCCAGATCCGGGGAAAAGGTAAGGGTCTGCCAGGTTACTCCGTCAAAGGTTTCTGCTCCAATCCCCAGATCAAAACCGAAGGTAGGGCTGGAAGAGTCCTGAGCGGAAAGTGTGCCTGTAAACAGGATCAGCAGAATAGCTGTAAGAAGAATATGCTTTCTTTTCCTGGTCATGGTTTACTCCTTTATGGATTATTTTGAGAATAATATTCCTTTATATTTGCCTTCATCCACTATAGAAATATACACCGTAAAGAGTAAAAAAAACAATTACTCAAAAAAGAAGAATCAAATTAAAACCAAAGATTAGCCTCTATTCCAAAGGTATAACCAAGAATATAGGAATAAGTTCCTTCTTCCGGCAGGGAGGACCTCTCCCAGGCGATCCCGAGCCCTGCCCAAAGGGAGATCTCTCCTAAATTATTTAAAAATAGGGTTGTTTTATGTTTTGGCATAAAACTGCCGGGAATTGTATTCTCACCACTATTTTTAATCTGGATTTTGCAGGAAAGGATCTCCTCATGGATAAAGTAGGGGGAATAGGCTTCCTTAATTTTATCAGGGAGTATCAAAGCTGGGCTTAGCCAGGAGTAGGCAAGGTATATCTCTTCTTTAAATAAGGCAAGATTGCTTTTAGTACCCTCAAAACGGTTTTCCAGATAAAATTTTTTCTTACCTGTTCCAAAAAAGGTCATAAAGCTCTGTAAGAAGAATTTGTAGGCTGAAGGAGGTCCTAATTCCTCTGATTCTCCTTGAAAGGAGCCGGAAAATATAAGTTCATCAGTGCGATAGAAGGGAAAGAGGGGGTAGAGCCCCTGTCTTCCAAAAAGATTGAGCACCGTGGTTTTAGTGGAAAATTTATAAAAATAGAGTCTTGAGAAGGTGTTCCTCTCTTTTATCAAGCCTTGGGAAAGGGAAAGCTGAAGTGTATTTGGAACCAGGAGGTTATACCAATAGGACCCTGCAGGGAGGGAGAGGGATAAGGATGCCTCCGGTTCATACTTTGCATCTTTAAAGCCTTGGGTTTGGATTATAAAGCTATCCATAAGTGTTGAATCAAAGATCTCCCCATAAGGCAGGGTTGAATAAAGGAATCGAGAGGTCTTAAAGATTTCTGCCAGGTTTTCCAGATCGGAGAGGAAATTCTCCCTGGCATCGTCGGAACTTCTGGAATCGGAGAGAGTAAAGGCTCTGGAGTAGAGCAGGGTAAATCCCCATTCTTCGGGAGATCCTTTTTGAAATCTTATCGGCAACTGAAGGTTTATTCTTCCCGTGGCTGTTTGAACCCTCTCCTCTTCCCCTACAGTCTCATAATCCAGGAGCGGGTCCAAACCGAATCCCAGTGGATAGGTATCCAAGGCCAGGGATACAAGAAGGCTCCCCCTTCTCTTTGGCGATGGATCCGCTTGATTGGGGAGGAGCAGGGAGAAGGACTTAATCCAGGAGGAAAAGTAATCCTCTGCAGGAAGGTCAAAACTCCAGGAATCCTGTCCTAGCTCTGCGGAGATTTTAAATAGGATCTTTTTTCCTGTTGGGGAATTAAGAAGGGTTCTCCAGGATTGGTTAAGGGTCTGGGAAAGGAGTTTTGTTTCCGAATTTATTTCCCACAAAAAAGAATCTACCGGAGATATTATTAGAGAATTGCTTCTGTTAAATTGGTCACTGTTTCCCCTGCCTAATAGAAAGAAATCGGTTATTTTAAGCCAAGGAAGAGAAAAGCTTAGGGAATGATTTCCTATCCAGTCTATACCGGGAGAAGAATAATTCAGGATAAAACCTGTCGATAGATCAAAAAACAGGAGTTTTACAGAAGCGGTTGTGCGGGAGGAGAAAAGAGCCTCTGGTGGGGGTTTTAACCCCTGGGCAAAAGATCTTCCGGTCAGGGAAAAAACCTGACTCAAGGATAGATCCCTAAGGATCGTTTTGTCCCCAAGACTTAGGAAGGGACCTGCCAAGGAATAATCAAGACCCATTTCCAGGGCACCGGACAGAGAGATCCGCGGATCCAGAAGCTGGACCTCATCCAGATCGATTATTCCTTTATTCTGACCTTTTAAGGTCAGAATAAATTTATTCAGTTTATCCGTTCCAGTAATGTTTATATTTATTCCCTCAGTCACCTCCGTACCTTCGATCCTCAACACACCCTGGGAGATTGAAAGTTCGTACCTTTGCCATTGATTCTCTATAAAACCTTCTTGAAGTGGGTTGAAGGTGCAGCTTACGCCTTCATCCCTGGAATCTGTGTACTTTACGATTAATTGTAGGTTTTCCGATACCTCCTCCGGAAAGCGCATAAACCAAGTAAGGGTGTCATATTCACCATACTGTACATCCGTGGTATAACCAGTTAAGACAATCTCTTCTCCAGAAGAGAGGAGATTCGGGCTTCCCCACTCAAGCCGGAGGAACCTGGATCCGGTTTCTCTGTCAGAAAAGAGAAGATCCGGGCTGTCCACCCCTGCCTGTTCTTCCCTTTGAGAAATTGTGAAACTTGCGGTGGAGTCTGTTTTCCCGTGGAGGGAGGAACCGGATAGGGCGATCCCTCCTAGGAGAAGTCTTCCTTCTGTTGAACCAGAAACAGGAGAGTCATTGTAGATTACAACTCTAAGGAAAGGAACCTTTCTCAGTTTATTTTTAAGGTCCGGAGTTAGGGGTATTTCTACGAAGAAAAAATCCTCCCCTGGTTCCTGCCCTTGAAGGATTGAATCCGTGGAGTCTGTGGAAAGGGAAACGATCCCATTAGGATTTTCCCGGTCCAGAACTCCATTCCCGTTGAAATCTTCAGAATCGATATAGAAATTCCCTGTACCCCTTGGGCCTCCGCCAAGAAGGAGTTTCTCATTTCCATGATCAAAAAGAAAACCCTGGGAATAGATTGATTCCTCTTTATCCAGAAGTCCATCGTCATCCAGATCCTCTCCAAGGGTTCCAATCTCGATATAATAAATAAGATTATCAAGGTTTGTTCCCTCCCTTTTCCAATAAAAAAACAGGGAATTGTAAATTGAGAAATCCATCGGAGCTTGGTTCTTGGTTAGGGCAACCTGTGCTCCCACCCACTGTTCCTTCTCGAGAGAATAATCCAGCACAAGAACTTCACCGTTAAATGGGTCATTTCTTTTTGAATAGGCAGTGTAGGGCCCAGGTCTATTGCCGGA